>Ga0209702_10000332_pt1 | contig 96504 bp, 78 predicted proteins | sample FRY01_FD_187210 | JGI IMG/M metagenome (GOLD analysis project Ga0209702, IMG submission 187210) | Freshwater microbial communities from Lake Fryxell liftoff mats and glacier meltwater in Antarctica - FRY-01 (SPAdes) (version 2) | ecosystem: Environmental > Aquatic > Freshwater > Ice > Glacier... | reverse complement strand
CATTCTCCTGGCCCCAACACTTTTTTATCTGCTAGCACTGCATGCTGGCAGCCGATTCCAGCCCGGAAAACAGCGGGAAACAGCGGCAACCGCTCGCTCGCTAGGGCGAGATTTGCGAGTTACGCCCGATTGCAAAGCGCTGCTCTCTGGCGATCACATGGTGGCCGCCAAGCTGGCCCTCTACTCCAATAGGGGAAAGGCAGGTGTCTCACCTATCATTGGCACAGAGGGCCGTTGACCATCAAGGAGATCATTGTGGCAATCCAGACCAAGGTAGAGCGCGGTCCGATCGGCGCCGGGGCCACGCGGGCCATCGCCTTTGGTGGAGGTGGCGAGTGGTTCGTCGCATGGATGCTTGGCTACACACTCGGCCTGCGCGACAAAGGCGTCAATCTCGGTGCGGCCGATGTCACGATCGGGACGTCCGCAGGTTCGCTTGTCGGTACCGCGGTGAAGAGCGGACACCTTTGGCGGCTTCCCCACGAACTCGAACTCCTGGGCAAGCATCCAGCTCTTGCCAACAACCTTCTCTCCATCAGTGCGGGGGCTCCGTCACAGGCTCGCGCCATCGCAGCAGTTACAGATGGATCGTCCACCTCCGCGGCGGCCATCCAGGAACTCGGACGCGTTGCCATGGCGGCTCGCAACTCCCCTCCGGAGAGTTACGCATCGAGCCTGCACTGCATGCTCGGTCACAACGAATGGCCTGACGGTCATTACATAACGGCTGTTGATTGCTACACCGGCGAAGTAGTGATCGTCGCGAAGGAAGACGGAATTCCGATCGCACAAGCCTGCGCCGCGAGTTCGTCCGTCCCTGGCATCAACGGCCCCACATGGCTGGGTGACCGAAACTGCATGGACGGCGGAGTCAGTGAGTCCAGCACTCATGCCGATGTGCTCGCCGGTGCCAAGGTCGTCCTCATCCTCAGCATGTTCGACCTCGAGACCAACCCTCCAGAGTCATCCCCCGGAGCATTCGGAATGGCCGAGCGGATTCATCCCGGAACCGCCCGCCGCGAGGCAAAACTCCTCACCAACGCCGGAGCGACGGTGCACGTCGCGATCGCCGGCCCGGATCCCGCAACGAAATTCATGGGCGCTGCCACGTTGCTTGCCGGCATGGAAGCGGGCCGTGCTCGTGGCACCGCCGATGCGGAAACTTTTGGCCCAATCTGGAACGGAGCCAAGTAATGGCTTCCAACTCGCCACACCACCGCTGATTCCACCGGAGTCCCAAAACGAGCTGGCCTCGTACTCGCAGCACTCATTCTGAGTGCATTCGTCTGCAACCTCAATCTCACTGTGGCCAATATCTCGCTGCCCAAGATCGGCAAGGCATTCAATGCCAGCCAAACCTCACTCACGCTCGTCTACCAAACGACCGGCATCGAATTCGCGCTGTTTCACGTGATGGGTCACTTACCCGAGCCGGAATCCACCCACAAATTCTGCTGAGGAGGCATAAAAAGGGACGGCCCATAACGTTAGCGAGGTTCTCGGGCGGCCCGCAGCGACCAGTCAATGCCGCAGGCCAGAACGAGAATCAGCAGCATTAGATTGGCTGCCGTGACGGAGCTTAAAAATTGCCTTACCTTTGTCGCGGCAGTCAGCTTTTTGCTGGCCCGTTCCCGTTGAAGTCGCTGCTTGTCAATTTGAATCAACGCGTCTGCCAGCGTGGCCGTCTGCTCGAGCGTCACCACGCTTCCGCCACTCACGGCCGCCGCTGCTTGCATCGCCTCGATGCGGGCAGGGGATCCAGGCTGCTCGAGAATCAATTGGCCGCCGGCCAGACTTCCCGCCGCTGACACAAAAAAATCCCGCGACTCAACCGGCTGAGTGTCGGGGCCAATCGCCTGCTCTGAACCCGCTTGAGCCACAAACAGGTGAAGCGTCTGCCAGCCCGGCAGAAGCTGCTCCAATCGCACCGTGCGGGCTTTGTCCTGAATAGAAAAACGGCTGCGAATATTTTGCGGAGAAACATGCTCCAGCAACCAGCCTGCCGGATCCTCACCGCGGCGAGTGGACGCCACATCAATGAGAAGCGACTGCCCCTGGCGGGGTTTGAGGGGTCGCAGTTCCAGCGTGGCAGGCGAGAGTCGAGCCAGCATGTGGGTTCTAGCCAGTCGCATCAAAGCCGCTCGCCAGTAGTCTGCGTACATTTTTCGGCCATCGTTTTCCCGCCAACGCCATGTCTCGCACAGATGCACTAGCACCGTCGCACTGCCCCACTGGTCGACCACAATCGCCGGTAGCTCCGGCTGCCGCTTTCCCACACTGAAATCACCGCCGAGGGACGCTTCCGAAAGCGGCCGGCGTGCCTGTGACACGGCCAGTATGCGGGCCGTCGGTCGCAGGCGCACTGGACCCAGCAGATCAAAAACCACGGGTTCGAAATCCAACGGACGGGCGCGGGCGTCGCGAAACCAGCCACTCTCAAGCGCCGATGGCACGATTCGCAGGTGCCGGGGCTGCAACTCGGCGGCAGCTGAATCGGTTGCCAGCGGCACGACTGGCAGCCAGTTGGCTGCGTCACTCGTCTGGCTGGGTTGGCTCGCTTCGCTGACTTGGCCCATCTGGCTGAGCCGCCGCACGCGCTGCCCCGGTGACCACGCTATACCGATTCCGTCATGAGCCGCCGCGGCACGCAGGCTCATGATGGCGGCGATTTTTTCGCCAGAATCTTCCAGCCCAGAACCTTCCAGCAGAGTGTCACCCAAGACAACCACATCAAACTGATTCCACTCAGCCACCGTTGTCGGCAGTGGTGCCTGCGATCGCATCGCTGGAGTTGCCTCGAGCAGGCAGGGGGTCACTTGGTAGCGCGGATCACCGGCCAGCAGTTGTTCTAAAAAGCGAAACTCAAATCGAGGCACAGCATCAATGAGAAGCACGCGGAGAGGATCATCGATCACGCGAGTGAACACCGTCGCACAGTCTGCGGTGGTGGGGCTTGCGTCTGCCGCATGGCCGGCCACAAGGAGCATGGTTTGAGGGCCTGGGGTGCTGGGAGTCCAGAGAATCTCGCCTCGATAGGAAACCAATTCTGAATCCGCGACTCCATCGTCGCCGTCTGGCGTCTCGAGCCGCAGCCATCCCTCGGCCTCGACTCGGCCGTTGCGAGCGATGAACGCCAACGGAATTGTTTTTGTTGTGCGCGACAAAGATGTGGCCCGCACCAAGATCGCCACCTCCTCACCCCGCCAGCAGAGGCGGGGCAGGGTCGCCGCCGTAAAGCTCAGGCTGACGAGCGCAGTTGCCAGATCGTCGTTCGCTTTGAGTGTGCCGCCTGCCCCCACCGGCACGGCGATGATCGGAGTGCTACGGCCAGCGGCAAAGCGAGCCGCCTGCGACCATGAGGCACCCGCAGTGATCGCACCGTCGCTGGCAATGATCACGGCGGCCAACGGACTCGCAGCGGCGCTGATCGTCTGCACGATCGCGTCTCCCTGCCGACTGGCAAGAACTGCCGGAGGAATGGTCGTTATGGCCGGCAGTCGCCCCTCCGTTGAGAGCCTACCCAGCGGCAAGAATTGACTGCCGACTGTAAAAATCGAAACCTCTCGCTGGCCGGCTATCTGGGGGAGCACATTCTCGTTCAAGAGGGCATCAAAGGCCGCCTTGAGTCGCTCTTGACCCGTTGGTGTTTTGGCCGTGGCGGACGGCAGGCCATCTAAAAAAACATCTTGCGTCGCCATGCTGGGCGAAACATCCACAAGCACCGCCACGCCCCGAGGTACATCTGGAGTCTCTGGAGCGACGCTTGCTTGTGGCTGCGGTGGCTCCTCGGGCCTGCCACTCCATGCCAACAGCATGACAAGCAGGCACCCAAATATTATTGCCTCTGCCAGCAGGCTGCCCCGACCTGTGGGCGGGCCCACTCCAAACTGCTCCAGCAGAGCCAGCGCAATCGCAGATCCCAGTAGCACAGCGGCCAGCGGCCAGCCGTCGAGCAGATTGCGGGGCGATCTTTTCCGGGATGGCAATGGTTTTTCTGGATGCTCGCTCAGGTGCGGCAGTGGCTCCACGTCTGCCGGTGTTAGGAGTCGGTCGAGAAGTCGGTCAATCAGCGGCACAAAGACCGGCCAAGCTGCCAGATCGCTCCAGGGCTCGGCATCCAGTTTGACTGCTGCGTCTGCGGTCGTCAGGAGCGACGGCGAAACGGAGTGCGGCAGCGACAATGGCAATCCTGAAATCACAACTCGGCCACGGCCGACTTGCGACTCGATCAACAGCGGCCGGCCCGCAGGAAACGCCTGCGCCAACACCCTGCCCTTCGCTATCGATTTGCCATCCCGCCCCGATCCGGCCATTTCAAAGAGTTCGGCACATGCCGCAACGCTCGGCCCCGGCAAAGGTATCCACGCCAGTGCCGATCCGCTGCCGTTGGCTGCTCCTCTCTGGGCAACGGCGGCCTCGGCCAGCGACGAATCAACTTCGATGCGACTGCCGTCGCATGTGGCCGTGCCTTCAATGGAGATGCCGACGAGCGACTCAAGCCAACGGGAAAGCTGTCTGGAATCGACAGAGGCAACCGTGGTCGGGCCAACGAGTACAAGCAGCGACGCTCCATGCTCCACTGCATCGGATAATCTGGCGGCTTCGTCGGCCGTGGGAATCACGCCGTCGCAGAGAATGAAGACTTCGCCAGCCAGGTCGGTGGCTGTGCCGAGGAGGCGGCTTTGACCGCAAAATAAACCTTGAGCTGCAACCCTGATCGAAACAGCAGCGACCGTGGGGAAGGTGCCGGCCACCGTGGTGGCGTTCCTTTTGGATGAGTCCCGATTTGTCAGGCCGTCTGAGCCGGCAAGTGCCGTGATCGCGCGAGCCACTGCTGGCAATCGATCCGCGATTCCTTGGCGGCCGGCATCGGCTCCGTCGGAGTCTGCCACAATCAGCTCAATGCACCGATGCCGACTGCCTGGAACGAGCACAAGACTCTCGCGAGTGGCTGATGCGTCAGTCTTTTGGCCCATCGATCCAGACAGAAATCGCTTGGCTTGCGTGGCGTATGAGGAGGATGAGGCCGGCCAGACCGTCGCGGGCAGAAATGGCCGGGCCGCGGCCACTGCCACCAGGCAGAGCATCGCCGTGCGCAAGAGGAGGCGAGGTAGCGAGAGTCCGTTGGATGAAAGGCCGATCCTTCGCGCGGCCTCTGCCACAAGATCGATTGCCCCCCATGGCACGCGTCTGGCGTGTCGCCTTGACCAGCGAGCGATTAAAGCCGGCAAAATGGCTGCTGCTAGCCAGAGCAGCATCGCCGGCAGGAGCAGCACCGAGTCGGCTCCTAGCCAGCTTCCAAAAAATGCGCCTCGATCCGGCAGAGAGCCCATCTGCTAGGCTCTCCGCGGAAGTTCTGCTTGCAGCAGCCGTTGAATGATCGTGTCGGGGCTTATGCCTTCGCTCTCGGCTGCAAATGTCGTGACAAGGCGGTGACGGAGCACACTGGGGGCCGCCCGCAAGAGATCGCGAATTTCTGCACAGGGCCGGCCTTCAATTGCCGCCCTCGCCTTGGCAGCGAGCACAAGACACTGACTGGCCCTCGGGCCGGCCCCGAATCGCACCAGTTCCCGCAGCCACGGCGGTGATTCTGCTGCCGCCGGCCGCGTCGAGCGAACCAGGTCAACGGCCCGCTGCATGACATGCTCCGAGACAGGCATCGATCGCACGAGCCGCGCAGCGGTCGCCAGAGCATCGCGGTCAATCACCGGATCAATCGTGTTGCATGCCGAGCCAGTCGTGCGACGCACAATCTCCAGTTCTTCCGCGACAGTGGGATACTCGATGCGGATCATCAGCATGAAGCGATCGAGCTGGCCCTCGGGGAGCGGATAGGTGCCTTCCTGCTCGATAGGATTCCGGGTGGCCAGCACAAAAAAAGGCTCCGGCAGTCGGTGACAATGACCGCCGACAGTGACCTGCGTCTCCTGCATGGCTTCCAGCAAAGCCGATTGTGTCTTGGGGGGCGCACGGTTGATCTCATCAGCCAGGATCACATTATGAAAAATTGGTCCTTGCAAAAACCGCAGCCGCCTGAAGCCATTCTCACGATCTTCTTCCAGCACTTCTGTGCCAATAATATCGGCTGGCATTAAGTCGGGGGTAAATTGAATCCGACCGAAGTCGAGCGCGAGCGTCTGGGCCAACGACTTGACGATCAGCGTTTTTGCCAAGCCCGGAACGCCCTCGATCAAACAGTGACCGCCGCTGAGGATTGCGATCAGAATGTCGTCGAGCACCTCTCGCTGGCCAACGATGATCGGCGCGATCGACTCTACCACGCGCACCCGCAGACCAGCGACTTCTTCAAGTGCCGTGGCGGCATCGCGGGCAGAGACTTGGGAAGGTGTCATGGAGCTGTCGACTCACTTTCAAAGCACACAAGAGTGTTGCGATTGGCCACCACAAGCGTACCTCGTCCGGCCACCAATTGAATCGGCCCCTGTTCTGGGTCGAACGGCACTGACAGGGACTGACCGTCGAGCACAAGAGTATCGGCAAAAACAGACAGCATCAGCAGTTGCGACTGGCCTGCCGTCGAGAGAACCGGTCGCGTTGGCCAGAAGACTCGGTTGCCAACCAGCAAGGCCTGCCCCGCCGACTCCAGAGCATCGCTCTGGGCCGGGAAACGAGCCAACTGCTGGCCGCTGTCGAGGGCCACAAGCCGCAGCGATGCTCGCTTGGACGTGGCTCCAGAAGGAGTCACTTGAAGAATGGCGTGGCTGGCCGTCAGGCCCACGATCCTGGCTGTCTGAGTTCCTGCCGACCCCAGCGGCGACTCCAGCGGCTGCGCGAAAGATGTCTTCCAAATCTGGCGACCGCTCCTGGCGTCGAGCGCGAGAATACCGCCGCCTTGCGTGGTGATCAAAATCCGGCCGCGCGAAAAGATAGGGACACTGCTACGGGCGGGAGCGGCTTGAAATTCTTGACCCAGAGTCAACCAGACAGGTTGGCCGTCGCGAGAAAATGCCTGGATCGCACCCCCTTGGGTGGCCACAATCAGCCGATCCTCCGCAAAACAGATTCGCTGTGTGGCGGCGAGTGCCTGAGTCGCTGGGGCTAACTTGTCGAGTAAACGCACCCAGCGGGGCCGGCCGTCTCGGGCATCGAAGGCGACGAGTGCCACTTGATTCCGCGGATTGAGCGAACGCACCGTCACTACGCACAGTTCGGCATCGGCCAATGGGGGCGAATCAAAAATAATTTGCGACCGATCGTTGGGAGCATCACCGCTGCTGGCTAAAAAATCGGGCGGCTCGGCCAACCACACGAGCCGCCCTTCAGCCGCCGTGGAAAGATCGAGGCAGGCCAGCAGGGTTGGCAGAGAGCCAGTTGCCTGGCCTGCGACGGGGCGTGTTTTTTTAGAAGCCTGCCCGAGCGTCGCAAAGCACCGCCCCGAGGCCACGCAGATCGCAGGCTCACCCGCAGCGGGCATCGAAAGATTCGCCCTAGTGGCAGGTTGGCGATCACCGAGCGCAGCGGAGCCACGGGGAAAGAGCAGACTCTCAGTGGCATGAGAAACGGCCCGCCACGGAGGCCGACCGTCAGCCAGTCCCACGGCATGCACAGCCGCCTGCGAATTCCAGATCACAAGCTCTCGCTCCAGCACCGGCACAATCGCTGTGGGTTCTGCTGCGGGCATAAGGCCGACAGGAGCGGGCGGGCTCTTGCCCACTGATTCTAGCGCACTCTTCCCGCGAGGGTCTGAGTTGGGTTCCCCACCGGCCACCCGCCAGCGGAGTTTCCACTCTCGCCTCGAGTCCCCCGATTGAGCCTCAGATGAAACAGTCGCAGCCGAATCTTTTGCCAACGCATCCAGTCCCGCCAACCGTTCTTGAAAGCGAGCGTGGATTTCAGGAAATAATTTTGGATCGGTAACTGTCAGGCCGTGGGTCCAGACTTCTCTTGCCAGCCCCAGCCAGCCCCGTTGGTAGGCCGCTTCGCCGCTCAGCTCAATCGCCGCAATCGCACTCCTGTCCGCTGGCAATCGCGACTCTTCCCGATGGATTTCTGCCGCTGGGGCCGGGGTGGCCAGCCCGATCGCTCCAGACAAAACCACAAGCCATACCCGCAGCGATTTTGGCCAACAGGCTCTTGATTCGGATCGCTCCAGACCGGCGGAAGCGGTTGTACGGGTTTGATTGGCGACTAAAACCATGGAAAGCACCCGCGAATCGACACACCCATCAAGCACAGGAAGACTTTTTGAAGTATAAGTCGAGGGAGTCGATTCACCCAAACCGCACGAACCAGACAGCCTATGGCCCGCCAGAAAGACGAAGATCTTTTTCAAAGCTCGACGATGACCTTCGGCGAGCATCTGGAGGAATTGCGTATCTGCTTGATGCGGGCATCGGCCGGGCTGGCCGTGGCCGTGCTCATCGGGTTCTTCGTGGCGCGGCCGGTGGTGCACCTGATCGAGCAACCGCTGCGGAAAGCCCTCGGCAACTATTACACCGAACGCTCGGTCGAGACGTTTGACACCTGGCAGCCTCGGGTGCAAGGCGGGGCCGCTTTGCCCTATTCGCGTGCGGAAATCCTCGACGCGGTCGAGCACCACAAAATGTCGTTTGAGCTCCGCGAGGTACACCCCGAGCGAATGGCCCGGATGCTGGGCACAGCTCAAACCCCGGCCGCGAGCGAGGCCGGCTCACCTGAAAAACTCTTTGATATGGATAGCCTGGTGCCGCTTCTGCTCTGGCAACCGCTGGCCAAAGATTCTCGCGTCAGCATCACAACCTTGAGTGCGCAGGAAGCGTTTGGAATTTACGTCAAGGCAGCGCTGTTGGTGGGCGTTGTGCTGTCGAGTCCTTGGATTCTCTATCAACTCTGGACATTTGTGGCTGCCGGGCTCTACCCGCAAGAAAAACGCTGGGTGCGCATCTTTCTGCCAATCAGCACGGGACTCTTTCTGGCCGGCGTCTGCCTGGCCTTCTTTTTCGTCTTTGACTTTGTGCTGGCTTATCTGCTTGAGTTCAACGAATGGCTGGGGCTGGATCCCGATCCCCGCATCAGCGAGTGGCTGGGTTTTGTCCTGATCCTGCCGATCGGATTCGGGCTGGGCTTTCAGTTGCCGCTGGTGATGCTCTTCCTGGAACGGATTGGCATCTTTGATGTGGAGACTTACACTTCACAGTGGCGGATTTCCGTGATTGTGATTTTTATCGTCTCGGCGGTACTGACGCCGGCCGATCCCTACAGCCTTCTCTTCTTGGCTCTGCCGCTGTGTCTGCTCTATTTTGGTGGTCTGGCCATCTGCCGCTGGCTCCCAAAGCGTTGACCGTCAGCGCACAAACGCGATCCAGTAAAAGAATGTGCCTGTTACCGTCGTGAGAACCAAATCAAGGGCTGCCAGCCTCGCCATCCAGCGGTGACGGGGGCCGTGGGTGCCCGGCTGCGGTGGCAGCGGAAAGCGATCGATTGCCTCCCAGACGACCCACACCCAAAGCAGGGCCGTCGAGATCGCAAACACTAGATGGACCCCCAAGGCTGTCCAGACGCCCGTTGGCCACGAGGGGCTCGCTGCGGCCCGGAGTTTCCAATCGCTGACCAACCGAACATCGATTTCAAAGATCACGATGGCCGTAAACAGCAGACCGGCAATCAATAATTGCAGTCGCTTGTGAGCGGCAAAATTGCGGCGGTTGGCCACCAGATGGATGCTCCAGGCCAACAGCGGCAACAGCATCAGCAGTCCGATGAGCACAACGTCCATGCCGATCGACGCCCGGGAACCGAGAAAGCCGTCAACGCCAGACGCGTCTAAAGTGGCGGAACTATTCAAGGGGATTTTTTCTCCAGCAGCAGCGGCATCCCAGAAGTGTAGCCCGCATCTCACGCGATCCCCAGAAGCCCCCGCCGCAAGCCCCGAAACAGCCTCGCCCCTCACGCTGCCCGCAGTTTACCCGGTCGATTTGCATGGGCCGCTCGGGCAACGATAGGATCGCGCGTTCTTCGGCCGAGTGGCGAAATAGGCAGACGCACGGGACTTAAAATCCCGGGGAGAGGAATCTCCGTGCGGGTTCAATTCCCGCCTCGGCCAGTAGCGATTGCAGCCCGCATGAAAAAGGCGATCGATCGACCTTGATTGCAGGGCCTCGGGGACTGTATTGACCCACCACGGGCCAAAGATTCCATTCGCAGAGTCCACACATTGCAAATAAGGAGCCACTGGCTGAATGACGGTTGAATCCAGAAGAATTGCGATCCGATGCAAGCGTGCTGGCGGCGGCTTGATGCCCGTGATCGTGCCGTGGCTGATGGCTCCGCTCTTTATGCTGATGCCGATGGGGGGCTGCGCTCTGGCAGGAAAATTGCGGCAACCCGCTCCTCAAGCCCTCTGGCAACCGCCGCTGGTTCCGATTGAGGCGGTTGTGACGGCCAACAGAGAATAAAGCGGCGTCTTTACGTGTCCCGAGTGGCACGGTCACGTTTGGCAAACTAGCTTTTCTGCAGAGTCCCACAGTTTTGCCTCGGCGGAGAATCTGCATGTCGCTGCGATCCCGAATTGCCTTTGTTGTCACCGTGCTGGTGCTGGCCGCTATCGCGGTCAACACGCTCTTACAAACGGTGGCTGCCCGCCGCGCCGTGCTCCAGCAGGTGCGTGTCGGTGGCGAAAGCATTGCTGAGGCCATTGCCCGCGCGGCGGCGTTTGCAGAAGAGGTGCCTCGGCAAGTCGAGGACGAGATCGCCCAGCAGATGCAGACGCAGGCGAGGATCGTCGCACAGCTTGTGGCCTTGGCAAAAAAGGCCGGCGTGGATGAGCAGGAAATCGCGGCCCGGCTCAAGCAGGTTGCAGCACAATCAAATATCGAAATTCTAGCGACCAATCCAGAGGGCTTGGCCACCATCCATACGAGCGGCGGCTTGGATCACTTCCAGTTTTCAGCCGACCCGTCCCAGCAGCCACAGGCGCACGCCTTCTACAAGTTGCTGGCTGGCAACGTGCCGAGCGTCGTTCAACCGGCCCGCAAACGCGAGATCGACGACCGTATTTTTAAATATGTCGGCGTCGCTGGCGTGGAGCAGTCGAGCATTGTGCAAGTCGGCATGGAGGCGACTTTTCTCACGCGTCTGGATGAAAATTTAGGCCTTCGACGGCTCGTCAACGAACTGGTGGCCGGGGATGTCCTCGAGGTACAGATTTTAAACCCGCAACTCTCTGTGACCGTGTCGCGACGCATCGACGAGCGGGGGGCCGCTTCAGACTCCACACTGTCGCTGCTGCCCCTCGATGTCGAATTGGCCCGCAACGCGATTGCCAACAACCGCCCCAGTGGTCGATTTGATACCGATTCCTACCGCGTGGCTGCGCCGGTGCGCACGTCCAATGGCCGCCCTGCCGGCGCAGTGCTCGTGACGATTTCCACCGACTCCAGCCGGGATGTCCTCTGGTGGCAAGCAGCCGGTGCTCTGGCTTCAGCGATTTTTGTCGGCCTGCCCGGCGCACTAGCTGCCCTCTGGCTGGCTCGTTCGATCGCACAGCCCGTGCAACAGGCTCTGTCGGTTGCAGAGTCGATCGCCGCCGGCGACCTCACCGGCCATGTGCCCAGAGGGGGCGACGACGAAGTAGGCCGGCTCCTGGGTGCCTTCGGCCGGATGACCCTTTCGCTCAGCGGCTTGATCGGACGGATTCAGTCGGCTGGTGAACGACTTTCCGCTGTGGAGTCGGAGGCTGCCAAGGCCCTACTGCGGCAAGACAGGGCCGTCCGCAACTTCAGCGGCTCGGCTACGGAAATCTCGACTGCCGTCGCAGAAATTTCAACCACCAGCGAGCAATTGCTCAGTGCGACAAGCGCTGTCACCGATGTGGCCCGCGAGGCGGCCAGAGTGGCCGACCAAGGCAGGGGCGGATTGGAGAGCATGACTGTTTCCATGCAGCACCTCGACGAAGCGATGAACGCCTTCACTCGCAAGCTTTCCACGATCAGCCAGCGGGCCAGCGGCATCACCTCGGTTGTCACCGCGATTGCCAAGGTGGCCGACCAAACCAACTTGCTTTCGGTAAATGCCACGATTGAAGCCGAGAAGGCCGGGGAATCGGGCCGGGGCTTCCGCATCGTAGCCCAAGAGATTCGCCGCCTGGCCGATCAAACTGCATTGGCCACCAAGGACATCGAGCGAATGGTACGGGACATGCAGGCGGCTGTCTCCAGCGGCACCATGGAAATGGACCGCTTTCGCAACGAGGTGAGTGCGAGAATTGGCGAGGTTTCGACGGTCAGTGAAAAACTGGGCCGGATCATTGAGCCGGTACAGTCTGTCACTCAATCGCTGGAGCATGTTCACGAAGGAATGCAGGCCCAGTCGCAGGGGGCCAGACAGATTCGCGACACCATGGAAACCTTGCGGGCCGGAGCGGGGGAATCGGCTGCCTCAATGGCCGTTTTCTCCTCTTCGCTCGACGAACTGCGGCGTTCGATCTCAGAACTCAATGCCGAGGCGGCCAAGTTTCGCACCGCCTAGCGTCCGCAGGATCGTTACCGCCTAGCGTCCGCAGGATCGCTCCTACACTAGAGTCCAACGGATCGCTGGTTCACCCGGGAAGGCCCCTGCCTCTCCCGGCCCCCTTTTCACCTTCTGGCTGTTTCGGCCTGGCGGGCGAGTTGGCGAGCGGCCAAGAACCGCTTTAGGCCGTTGATGATCCGGATTGACGGTTGCGAGCCAGATTGACTGAAAAGTGGCGTCTGACCGTCGTCGGTTACGATCAATTCAACCGCATCAGTCGGTAATTCGGCTCCGCCCAGCAGGTTTTCCATCGACCGCTCCGTTTGAGAACCGCTCTGGGCACTGGGCCCAACTGTGGCTACGACGAAGTTATCGTGGGCGAAAGCCTCAAATTCTGGGTCGTTCATCAAAGATGCCGACTGCGATCTGGCCGCTGTGTCACCAGCCCGCGAAACAACCAGCAGAATCGGCCGCTTGCGGCCCCGGGCACTGGCGACGGCTTCGTCGAGGGTTTCGCAAACCGTATCGGTGTCGGCTGGAGCCACTTTCAAAGCGGGCAGGTGAACTGCCATTTGGCCGATCCAGGTGGCGGCCGACTGGCCCGTGTAACCCGATTGGCCCGCCAACCGCTGGCCTTCGGTTCCAATCAGCAGAACCGACGGAAACGTTCGCACCCCATACTTGATGCAAACCTGTGACCGCTCGCTACGAACGGCCTGCGAAATGCCTGCCTGAGGCAGGTCGAGCATCAGTAAAACGACGTTTTCCTCGGCCCAAACGCTAAATGCTTCGGTGTGCAAGACATTGTTTTCCAGCGTTTTGCAGTGGGGACACCAGTCGCTGCCAGTGAACACTGTCAAAACGGGCCGGCCTGTCTGCTGGGCCACCGACATCGCCTGCTCGTAGTTTGTCAGCCAGGGGTCGGAGGCCGACAGTGGGCTAGCGGCCAGCAGGCCAGCCAGGATCGCCACGGCCCAGACTGCCGTTCGCCGGCTCATCTGGGCTGCATTTTTTGTACGCGTTACAAACATCGTCATTTGCCTCCTTGCATTCCACCTACCCATATCATCGGGCGAAGGCGGCAGTCTCCGAGAGAGTTCTGGCGACCAAAACTCCTCGAAAAGGCTATCATTGGGGCAATGTTCTGTAAATCTAGACAAACTGTGCAGCTTATCCGGATTGCCCAGCCTTCCTATTTTTGTCTTTATTGCTCGACTTACGCCACTTTGAAAAACCCCTCGTCTGGTGCCCAGCGAGTCCCGAGGCGACTGGCGGTGGACCAAAAAAACAGCGTTGCCCACCATTTCTGGCGGGCAACGCGTTTGAACTTCGTTTTCGTTTCCCGAGCAGGGCAGCCTGCCGGACAAGATGTCGCCGGAGTTTAGAACTGCCAGATCGCGTCGCAGCCACCGTAAAGCTGGCCGTATTGATCGCCCGTGCCACCCGCGATGTTGCCAAACGGCAGGTTGCCGGTGGGGCTATCGGGCGAGTACCAGTCGTATCGCAGTTCCGGACGAATGATCCAGTTTTTATTTGGTTTCCAATTCAGACCGTACGACATTTCCCAGAAATTGCCCTGATAACCACCGGCGAACGGCTGGCCTGCCACGAAATTCCGGATCGGATTCAAGACGCGGGAACCGTTATTATCGCGGAACCATTCAAATCGCATGCCGCCGATCAGGGTCTCGCTGAAGCTGTAAAACAGGTACTGATTGATGCCATACCACTGCGCGGTGCCAGGCTGGCTGGCGTTGGCCGTGTCAGGAGTGCCGGCATTGAACTGCCAGCCGTTGTCGTTCTGAATGACATACGTCATTTTGTCAGTGAGTTCATTGGAATAGACCGTGCTGAAGATCGAGCGGTTGCCAATCGTGTTGGTGGCCAAATTGGCGATTTCATTGCCGCTGGAGACCGTGATCGTCAGGGCCTGCTTCTCGTCGGAACTCTTCATGGTCGCACCGCCGAGAAACGCCGCATTGCTGTTGGACCCCGGATAGCCCGGATTCGCGGCCGGCCCCAAGACATTGATGGGCTCGCTGAAGTTATCCCAGCCGTTGGTGATACCGCCGTAGATCGTCAACTGATCGTTGACCTTCCATGTATCCAAAATACCCGTGTGGGTGAAGGGCTCGCCGTACTGCATCGTGTAGGCATGGCTGTAGAAGAAGTTACCGATGGCCGGCACCACTTCGTAGCCAATGATCGTATAAAAGTGGCCGATCTTAACGGCGTGATTCCCGTAGCCCACTTCCGCATACATCTGCGGAATATTGAGCCCGTAATACTTGTTTGTCGACCAGTTCGGCGCGCCTGGGACACCAAACTGATTCGGCTGATTATTCAGCGTTGCATCCCAGCCACGGGCTGCATTGTAGATGTAGTCGGTACCGTAAAGGAGATCGATCCGACCGCCGTAGTCAAATCCGCCGTCTTCGGTGTCGAGCACTTTCTCATTCACCAGGTAGAGCTGATTCATCTGCCCCATCCAGTCGCGGTCGTTGAACGTGATCGGGCCGTTGAATGTGCTGCCCCAGTTGTTGCCGCCAATACCGGCCTCGATCCAACCGTACGTGCTGATCCCGCGTTCCTTGAGAAATTCTGTCTGCAAGTAGCGTGTGGGGCCGTCGTCGACCGCTTGCGCTGCTTCCTGCGGAGGCAAAGCCCGCATCTGGTAGGCGTCTTCCTGCGGCACATCGGCCATGACAGGCGGAGTGCCTTCATTCTGGGCCACAGTCTTGTAGATGCTCGGATTGGTGGGCGACGGAAGAATCGGCTCGGACGCAATCGCGCTGACGGCGAGCAAGCCAACAGCCACCGAGAGCGGCATTTTAAACTTGATAAAACTCATGATCTGGTAAGACTCCGGAATAAAAAACTTTGTGACAATTCCTAGGGAAACGCGCACAAGCAAATTCCCCTCAAGTGTTTTGGGGGGTGAAACGGGCTTGCGATCCGTTCCGCCGCAGTCGCTCCCCGAAAAATCACCCCCCAATAAAACCCTATCCATGAATCGGGTTTTGCGGGTTATTTCTTTTTTTTGGGGGGGGTGAATGGCAATCTTTTCCTAAACGAAAGCAACCGTGGAAAACTGTACCGGTCTGGAAAGCCATGAGGGGCACCTGCCAGGCCCTTCGCCTTCGGCTCTTCGTCTAGCGTGAGCCAGCCGGCCCAAAGGCTCCCTCGAGGAGCGCTTGGACAAATCGCTCCGGAGCAAACGGCTCCAAGTCGTCGGCAGCCTCGCCCAGCCCGACAAACTTGACCGGCAGGCCAAATTGCTCCGTGACAGGCACGATCACGCCCCCTCTCGCCGAGCCGTCGAGCTTCGCCAAAATAATCCCTGTGCAACCGGCAGCCTCACGAAAGCCCTTCGCCTGCGAGAGCGCGTTTTGGCCGGCGGTGGCATCAATGACCAAGAGCACCTCGTGCGGTGCGTTGGGTATCTGCTTGGCGATCACGCGGCGAATCTTGGCAAGTTCCTGCATCAAATTGTCCTGCGTTTGCAAGCGACCAGCAGTGTCGATGATGCAGATATCGAAGCTCCCTTCGATCGCCCTGGCCACAGCGCGATGGGCCACGCTGGCCGGATCGCAGCCCGGCTCGCCACGCACAATCTCTGCCCCAAGCCTGCTGGCCCACATCGCCAACTGCTCCACGGCGGCTGCGCGAAATGTGTCACCAGCCCCCAGCACAACGCGATCACCCTGCTGCGTGAAGCGGTGAGCCAGCTTGGCGATCGATGTTGTTTTGCCGGAACCGTTGACCCCCGTGACGAGAATGACCGTCGGCCCCGATTCTGCTTTGACCAGTTCTGCCGACGCTTGCTGGAGCCGTTCGAGAAGTTCGCGACGGATCGAATGGATCACCACATCGGGGTCAACCACGCGGGCGCGAAGGCGGGCTTGCACATCGACCACGATCGCTTCGGCGGCGGCCGGCCCCATGTCGGTGCGGACGAGTAAGGCCCGCAGTTCCTCGAGGAATGATTCGTCAACAAGCCTTCCTTCTCGCTTGAACAGATCGCGTACATCGGTGTTGAGCACCTGTACGGTTTTGGCCAGCCCCGACCGCAGTCGATCGAGCAGGCCTTTTTTTCCCGGCGATTGCTCTGCGGCATCTTCTGCAGAAATCTCGGTCACTGATTCGGTTGCCGGTTTTTCCTTGCGGTGAAAGAAAAATGCCATCGCGAGCAATGCTCCAGAAATGTCTGAGGGATAGGGCGCACACTAGGAGACTTCTGCGGATGCCCTCGCGGCAGTCGCCGCGTCACGATCGGCGAGCAACTTGCCGAGAATGCCACTGACAAACCGTGCAGACGCATCGCTGCCATACCGGCGGGCCAATTCAATCGCTTCATCAACGGCCACCGGGCCGGGCACATCGGTGTGGAGCAGTTCAAACAGACACAGCCGCAGCACAGCCCGATCTGTCGCCGCCATTCGAGACAGACGCCAATTTTCCGACCGGGCATCGAGCAACGCATCGAGTTGGCTGCAGTGGCTGCCGACCCCTTCGACGAGCAATTGGGCAAAGGCCACGAGCATCGGCAGACGCAATCGGCCCACGAGAAAGCGTTCCAGATCGGCTGCGATTACGCCCGGATTCACTTCTGACTGATAGAGCACCTGCAAGGCGACTTCGCGGGCTCGGCTACGGCGCGTCATAAAAGCTCTTGCTGTGGATGGGGAGTGGACGGGAATGGGAATCGGAAAAAGAAGATGATAGCGGAAAATGCCCGTATCCCTACGGCAGTTGGTCGAGGAGCGTGATCATTTCGATTGCCGCCTGAGCACACTCCGTCCCTTTGTTGCCTGCCTCGCCGCCGGCCCGAGCCATTGCCTGCGCCAAAGTGTCGCAGGTGAGCACGCCGAAGAGCACCGGCAAGCCACGCGTTCGACCGACTGCTTCGATGCCGCTCCCAACGGCGTGAGCGATGATCCGATCGTGCGAGGTCTCACCGCGAATGATCGCCCCTAGACAGAGCACTGCTGCATACCGCTCGCTAGCAGCCATGCGATCTGCGGCCAGCGTGAGTTCAAAGGCCCCCGGCACCCAGGCGACATCAATCTGATCCAGCGGCAGCCCGGCCGCTTCAAGCGTGGCCACTGCGGCGTCGAGGAGCCGACGGGTGATCGATTCGTTGTACCGCGAGACGATAACAGCCACGCGAATCAGAGCAGGCAATCGGTCGTTTCGGCCCGCAAAGGCGTTGGGGCTCTTGGTCACGACTTAAGGCTCAGCAAAAACTCGGTGTTTGTTTTGGTCTTCGCCAGACGGTTGACGAGGATTTCCATAGCATCGGTCGGATTCATTTCCCCGAGCGCACGACGCATCACGCAGACGCGACGGTATTCATCCGGCTCCAGCAGCATCTCTTCGCGACGCGTTCCCGAGCGATTGATATCGATGGCTGGATAGATTCTCTTGTCGACCAATCGCCGGTCGAGCACGACCTCCAAATTTCCGGTGCCTTTGAACTCCTCGAAAATGACGTCGTCCATCTTGCTGCCGGTTTCCACAAGGGCCGTGGCAATGATCGTCAACGATCCCCCTTCCTCGACCTTGCGGGCACTGCCAAAAAATCGCTTCGGCCGCTGCAGCGCATTGGCATCGACGCCACCGGAGAGGATTTTCCCTGAGTTTGGCACTTCCGAATTCCACGCGCGAGCCAGTCGCGTGATTGAATCGAGAAAAATAATCACATCGCGGCCATACTCGACCAGTCTCTTTGCCTTCTCGATCACCATCTCTGCCACCTGTACATGGCGGCTGGCATTTTCGTCAAAAGTCGAACTGATCACTTCACAGCTCGGGCCCTTCACCTGCCGCTCCATGTCGGTGACTTCTTCGGGACGCTCGTCGATAAGGAGCATGAAAACATAGGCCTCGGGATAGTTCACGAGGACCGCCTTGGCCATCTTCTGCAAGAGGATTGTTTTGCCGGCCCGAGGTGGACTCACGATCAACCCGCGTTGACCAAATCCGATCGGCACGACTAGGTCGACGACCCGCATCGCAATCTCATCAGCCGTCGTCTCCATCACAATTCGCTCGTCGGGATGCAGCGGCGTGAGTTCATCGAAGAAGACTCGCGTGGAAAGCTTGGCTGGGTCCTCGCCATTGATGGCCTCGACTCGCAACAGAGCAAAATAACGCTCGCTCTCTTTGGGAGGCCTGATCTGGCCAGCCACGCTCATGCCGTTGCGCAGGCCAAAGCGACGGATCTGACTGGGCGAAACATAGATATCGTCGGGGCAAGAAAGATAGTGGTAGTCGGGGCTCCGCAAGAAACCAAAACCATCGGGCAGGATTTCGAGCGTGCCTTCGCCAAACATCAGGCCATTGAGCTTGACTCGCTCTTTGAGAATCCGAAACACGAGCTCTTGTTTCTTGACGCCGGTGACATCGCCAACCTCCTCCTGCCGCGCCAATTCAATCAACTCCGGCATCGACATTTTCTGCAGGGCCGTGATGTGGGTGTCGCCCTTTTTCAGCGATTCGTAGCGATCACTCGCCTCGCCCCCTTCTCGTTTGATCTCGGCGGCAATTTCCTCCGCCAGTGACATCGGTTTGTCGTCGATCTCCTCGCGCGGTGAATCAGAATCAGCGATTGAAGACATGGGACACCTCGTGACAGGAAAACAAGCCGAAGCGAGCGATGAGTAGAAGCAGCGAGAAGATGGCGTAGGCAGGAATCAAAATTCAAGACCTCTAGTACCGCATTGCACGGCACAGAGGGAAGCGGAGCGACAACCCCAAAAAAATCGATGGTTTGGAGAATCGAAGGAAGGGCATTGACTGCTGTGTCGCACTAAACTTTTGTCTGAAGAGCACCTCTCCCGCTTAAAGAGCGGGGTGTTTTGCGACAAAAGCCAGCCACAGCCGATCAACTTGGTCAAAAGTATAAGCCAAACTGTCAGCGGCATCCACGGTTGCTCTTTTTTGCTCTAGAACCCGACAAAAAGGGCTTTGAAGGCCCCAGGCAGCTTCGCGGGCCTCGACGTGCGCATCGCTCCACGACCGCTGCTTGAGCCGCTCCCGCCGCACTTTCTCATCGCACTCAACGATGATCAACTCTTGGCAGAGATCGTCCCAGCCAGCCTGCACCAGTAGCGGCACATCCAGGACAACGACTGGCCCGCTCCGGGACTGGCGATTCTCCACGGCAGGCTCAGCGGCTCGCACCTGCTCCAGCCTCTGGCTGATCCACTGCCTGACTCGTGGATGGATGATCGTCTCCAGTGTCGCCAAGCGGGCCGCATGCTCCGGCGTTGGTCCAAAGACCTTCTCGGCCAGACTGCGCCGCTGCACGCAGCCTTGCGAGTCCAGGACTTCCTCGCCAAACGCAGCCACTACAGCTGCCTTGGCAGCGGCCTCCTCGAGCACCTGATGGGCAATGGCATCGGCATCGATCACTTCCGCGCCGTGCTCTGCCAGTCGCCTCGCAACGGTCGACTTTCCAGCGCCGATTTTCCCAATCAGTCCGATAACAAGCATGGCCCTACTTTCGTTTCTCTGGGCGACGGTTGCAAACCGAGCGACCCGGCAACTGACCACTGTTCAGGATTCATCCCACTGTTATCCCACTGTCCACTTCATCGTGATCCTGCTTGCGGCTGCTTAGGCTTCGGCCCAGTTGCTGCCAGTGTGCACCGAAACCTCCAGTGGCACTTCGAGCACCATCGCACCACGCATCTCTTCGACGAGCAGTTCAGCCACCACAGCAGTCTCACTCGCGGGGCAATCGAGCAGCAGTTCGTCGTGGATTTGCAAGACAATGCCGGCCTTGAGGCCTGCTGCTCCAAGCCGCCGATCGACGGCCAGCATCGCCAACTTCATTAAGTCGGCGGCCGACCCTTGCACGACCGTGTTGATCGCCGTTCGTTCTGCAAGCGAGAGGGCAAAGCCGCCGGCTTTACTGCGCCGGCCTAAATAATCACGCACGCCGCTGATCGACCGCCGCCGACCCTGAAGCGTGGTCACAGAGCCATCCTGCCGACAGCGGTCGAGCACTTCATCCATAAAAGCCGCAGCGCCGGCAAAGGTTTTAAAATAAGCCTCGATGAACGCCGTGGCATCAGCCTGCAAAATCCCCAAGGCCTTCGCCAACCCAAATCCACTCTGGCCGTAGAGAATGCCGAAGTTGACCGCCTTGGCCGCGCGACGCATGTCGGCTGTCACGGCATCATCCGGCACACCAAATACAGCCGCAGCGGTGTGTGTGTGAATGTCTTCGCCCGCTGAAAATGCAGCGACCATGGCCGCATCACGGGAGAGATGGGCGAGAATTCGCAGCTCAATTTGGGAGTAGTCGGCTGAGACAAACTGCCAGCCCGGCTCGCGGGGCAAAAAAGCGGCGCGAATCTGCTGGCCATCGGCGGTGCGGATGGGAATGTTTTGTAAGTTTGGATCGCTGGAACTGAGCCGGCCCGTGGCTGTCAGCGTTTGATTGAACGATGTGTGAATCCGGCCGGTGAGAGGCTCCACGAGGAGCGGCAGGGCATCGACATAGGTGCTCTTGAGCTTAAAATATTTTCTATGCTCGAGCAGTTTGGCCGGCAGCGGATGCAGGGCCGCCAATTCTTCGAGCACCTCAGCATCGGTGCTGGGTCCGGTCTTTGTGCGTTTTACAACCGGCAAGTGCAATTCATCAAACAAAACGCCTTGCACTTGCAGCCGCGAGGCGATTGCAAACGGATGGCCGGCGAGGGTATGGATCTCGCGTTCCAGCGACTCTAAACGCACGGCATATTCGGCAGACAGGGACGCCAGAATGTCGCAGTCAACGCGCACCCCGCGAAACTCCATCTCCGCCAGCACTCGAGCCAGCGGCATCTCCAGATCCTCATACAGTTTGAGCAAACCCTCTTCGCGGAGCAGATCGGCGAGTATCGTGGAAAGCTGCTGCACTGTTTGGCAGTCTTGCACAGCCTGTTGGGCCGGTCCGGCTGGCTCGGCCTGCAAAGAGAGCGGGGCTGCCGGGAGTCTGTAGCGACTGGCGATCTCGGCCAAGCTCTGCTGGCGCTGGCCCGCATCGAGTAGGTACGCCGCGAGCAGCGTATCCAATGAGCCACCGGCTAACTCAATGCCAATCACACGCAAAGCCACCGCCTGCCGCTTGAGATCGTGCCCCACCTTTTTGAACGATTGATCTTCTAGAACCTGTTTGACCCTATCGCTAGCGAGCCATTCTGGTTCAACCCAGACGCTGGCAGGGCCTACCGCCATCGCCATACCCATCGGCGGGGACAAAATCGTCCCTGTCAGATTTCTCACCACGCATATGGCGAGCGTCTCAGCAGGCTTTATTGTGCGCAGAAACTCGGCCAGCTTGGCCTCGGTGGCTGGTTGTTTACAGTCTCGTGCCGCCCCGCCCACAATTGTGGGCGACGGCGTGCGTTCAGCAAAGCCATGCGGCCTAACGGCAGCGGAGTCGTCGCTGGCAAAGAGCATCGCTTGGCCGTTGTCCTGCTTCTTCTTGAGCTTGGGGCTTGGCGTGGTTGGCAGCTGGGGCGGGGCAAGGGCTGGCGACGGTGACCTTGGAGCATCTCGCTTGGCCACCGAGCCCAACACCTTGGTCAGCAGGCTTTGAAACCCCATCTCCCGGAGAAAGTCGGCCAAGCTGTCGGTGTCGGGCGTGTGACGGCGGGCGGCCTGCCAGGGAATCTCGATCGGGACGGACGTCACCAGTCGCACCAGTTCGCGACTGAAGCGGGCTGTGTCGGCAAAGTTTTGCAGATTTTCTTTGCGCTTTGTGCCGCTGACCAAAGGGATGTTCTGAAGCAGGTTGTCGAGCGTGTCGTAGGTGCGTAAAAGTTCGGTGGCCGTCTTTGGCCCGATGCCCGGCACCCCCGGCACGTTGTCGACAGCGTCGCCTACAATCGCCAGAAAATCGACGACCTGGTCGGGGCGAATGCCCCAAGCGGCTAGGAGTTCCTCTGCGCCAAACATTGTGTTGGTGCGGAGGTTGAGAAGTCGCACCTGCGGGCAGATGAGTTGCCGTGCATCCTTGTCGGAGGTGGCGATGATACAGTTGCCGCCGCCCAAAACGGTGCGGGTGGCGAGCGTTGCCAGTATGTCGTCGGCCTCAAAGCCGGGGAGTTCTAGCCTTGGGATGCCCATTACATCGAGCAATCGCCGCACCAGCGGAATCTGTGGCACAAGATCGGCCGGCATGTCGGCGCGAGTGGCCTTGTAGGCTGCAAATTGTTTGTGGCGAAAAGTGGGGCCAGGCGCATCGATCGCGCAAAAAATAGAGTCCGCTTTTTTTTTCTCGATGATGTCGAGCAGGTCGCGAGTGAATCCAAAGACCGCCGAGACGGGCACCCCCTGCGGTGAAGTCATCTCAGGCAAGGCATGAAAGAGTTGGTAGATGCGGGAGAGCGTGTCGACCACCCAGACAGTCTGCCCGTGCAAGTCCGGCTGCCCGTGCAGATCCGGCTCGGAAAACGATAGAGAGTCTGCTGCTGGATTTTCCATTTTTGAAAGAGGATGCCCGCGGGTAAAACGTCAGTCAAAAAAGTGGGGCGGGATGTGCCTACCGAATCAATCGCCGCTCGGTGGCTCGTATTCAAAATCTTTCCACTTCATCGCGCGGCGGAAGGGTTCGATGCGGAGCACCACCTCACCGTTCTGGAAAATACGCACTGTGCCGTTGGTTTCGCTGACGGCCACTGCCACGCTGCGGGTGCGACGAGTGATTGCGGCTGCCGCCCAGTGCCGGGCGCCGAGGCCCTTGGCCACCGACACATTCTCGGCAGAGGCGTCAATGTACCTCGCCGCGCCTTCCACAGTACCGTCGGCGCAGACCACAAAGGCACCGTCGAGTTGGGCAATCTCCTTGATTCCCTCGCGGACTCGCGGATCGGTGAGCTTGCGCTCCGAACGGTTGTAGCCGCGAACCGGATCAAACCCCGTGGCGTGGCTCGACTGCATCACCTTGCGAGCATCGCCCACGACAAACAGCGTGCCGACCGGCTTGCCCTCGCGGCCCTCGCGGCCAATTTCAACGGCCAGATCAACGACCAGCTTGAGGGTTTCCAGCGGCACCTTGGTTTCGAGATTGCGCAGATCACGGCTGGTGAGTTGGCCGAGGTGTTCTTCCAGCCGCAGTACGCTCATCGAATCGATCGTGCCGGCTTCGAAGCCGCTATAGATAGCAACGACCTGCGCTTCTGGGGCGATCATTTCAGCAGCAACACATTCGAGAAGCGCCTGCGCCAGTCGCTCATGCACTGGCAACCCCGCAACATCCAGCAGCACTTCTCGCAGGCCGTGGTCGGCGGTTCCCGACAACAGACCCTCTTCGTCCGCAGCCACGAGCACCGTCGCTGTGCCCACAAGGCTGCGCACATGTTCCCAGTCGTACCGCTGATCGACCAGTAACAAAATTGCGTCGGAGCCCGTCGCCTCAAAGAGGCGAGCGCCGCCTTCCAGCAGGTGCTCCAGCTGTCGAGTGAGGTTGGAAGATGTCATCAATCCGCTCCAGCGACGAATCTATTTCTATATGTTGCAGCGCAAAGAATCCTGGCGTTGATCCAAGCAGAATGGCTGGTGGCTGATCAGAAATTCGCTCACCACCGAGAGGAAAAAGCGAGAACCTGCCACTCTCCACCGAGCAAGCGTACGACTCAAGACGCCCGAGGGCAAGAATCGGTGGCTTTTGAGCGAGCGGCGCAGGTGACCCTAGCGAAGGGGCTGCTGCTGTGTCTCGTTGTCGGCCCGTCGAGTGCCAGCGGCCGGCTGCTTTGCCATGTGGGGTTGGCTGGCTTTCATCGTTCCGTGGAAGGCCGCAATGCTGCCCGGTAAGACGACTCCCCAAGCCCGTTCTTGATAGATGCTCAGAGCGTGCAAGGCATGGCCCAGCGGGCCGACTTTCCACTCCCTTGACGGCTCCCGGGTGAGTGCCGCCGCGAGAAATTCCGCCGCCGCTAAAATGCGGGGCTGGTAGAGCGCCTCCTGGTCCAGCGAGGCGGCCAGCCACTCGAGAATGTGGCCGGTGGTCTGGATCTTGCGATCGACATCATCGTTGCGGTCGGCGGGATATTTAAACCATTCGGTACTGAATGAACCGTCTGAATTCTGAAGTTTTGTGAGCGTGAATTTCTGATAGTCACGGACAAACTTATCGGCTCGCAGATAGACGCCATTGAGTTGGCCGGTGGCCTTGAGCCGCCGCTGGCAGCCGTAGGCTAGGCCAAACAGCCGGTGCGTGCCACCACAGGGCGCGCCGCGAATCGGCTGCTCGATCTCCTCGGCCGCCAGCTTTTCCAATGACCACGCTTTGCCATCGCGGCTTTTCCACTGAGCGTCAGAGGGAAGGTAGTGCGCCAAAGCAATCAACGCGAATGTTAATTCTGTGCCGGACTTGCAGGAGAGTTTTTCTTCTTCGATGAGGTCGGTGAGGTGGAATGATTTTGATTGCAGAGTGATCGGCGAGTTTGCCGCCACGCGGCACTGGGCCAAGATGGCCAGATACTGGGCGGAGTGGCCCTGAACGCCAATCCCCTTCATGGCCATCAAGCGGTCGCCAGACGCCGCCAGCATCACCTGCCCCTTACAGCGGCCACCCATGTTTGACCAACCAATGGCGTTGACTAAATCACCGGCAGGGCCGCCAACTCGCACACGAGTGGGGATACCAAAGGCGATGAAGCCGTGCATCACTTCCCACGGCGTGTGCTCTTGAGTGTTGAGCGGGTGCCGCTGATACACAGCAAGCGTCTGCGCAATGCGCACTCGCAGCTTTTCCAATCGCTTCGATTGTGGAGCCGGGGTTCCTGAGGGCTTATTGCTGGCATACTTATTCTTTGCAAGAGGACTGGGCGTTGCTGGCCGAGCTGCCTGGGGCCCAGAGGCAGGGCGTTGAACGGCCACGGCCTCTACAATCACCGGGGCTTGCGCTGGCTTTGGCTTGGGAGCTGGCTGAAAGCCCGGATCGACGGCGCTGGTCGCTACCCGCTGCGCCGATTTTGAAAGCGATGACACGAAGGCTGTGGTTTCGTCCCAGCGGGGTAGCCGAACGGCTTGAACCGGCGCAGGAGTGATTTCTCGAACAGGAACTGCTGCGGGTGATCGAGGCGTTTGCCCCACCTGCTCGGCGGTCGGAGGCGTTGGGGCCTCAATGAATTGAGGCGGCTTCTCGGGGCGCACAAGCAGCGAGTCGAAGAATCTCCTGGGCTTGATCGGCTTGCTGGGCGGGGCTGCAAAAGGCGTGGCCAACGGACTGATGCCAGCGATCACAGCGGCGGTCGTCAATGCTACAAGCAGAGAAATGCGTTTGAATTGCAAAAACTTTCCCCAACAGCCTTCTGGGGCCAGAGTGGGGCAAAGTTTTCGCAGAAGTGAAGGCTGCACAAATAGTTCCGGCTTGTTAGGAGTACGAACAAAGGTTGTGGTAGGAGTATCGGCTGAATCAGCCTGCGGAACACTGCAATCTGGAAAATTCTTCCGCAGGTTTTTGTAGACTGCCCCGATGCTTCAGTTTGTGCTCATTGCGCAACACGACTTTGATGATTAAGTCGCTCTGCGGCAGCCAGCATCCAAAAACCAGAACGGCTTCTCAAGGTGCGGCTCGCTAGCGAGGATCGCTAAAACATCTGCCTGAATGTTTCAGCGATTGACCATGCGGGAGTTTTAGCATTTGGATCTGCCGCCCACTCCCGCCACTTATTGACATCGTCGCCCAGATTCTGCCCGCTCACTTTTTTAAGCGAGCCAACTGCCCTGTACTGCACGGCCGGATCGGAATCCTCGAGGGCCTTGGCGAGAATCGGGATGGCTGACTTGTCTTTGAGTTCGCCGAGCATACGCAACGATTCGAGTCGCACATCGAGCTCCGTGTCGGCCTGATAACGGGCGGCCAGCAGCGTGACAGCCTCTTCGCCGCCCCGCTTCCGCCATACTCGGCAGGCCTCCAATCGCACCCGTTGGTCGGGGTCATCGAGGCTGCCGCGACAGATTGCCAAGGCCGCGGAGTCATTAAAATCAGCCGCGGTTTCCAAAAGAGCGCACCGCACTCTGGGGTCGTGTTCTGCCAGCATTTTCCGGATCAAGTCCTGCGTAAACACTCCCTGTCGCTCACCCCCCTCGGCTTTACAAGCCTTAGCCTGTTCCTTGAGCAGTTTGATTCTTTGGTCGGCCGTGAGGCCGTATTTTTCTTGGTTTTGCGCGATCTGAGCCGTATCTTTCCAAGGTGCCCAACCGGCACAGCCTGAAAGCCAGAAACTGGCCAACGCAATCATGGCGGTCCTAGCCACCAGTGGAGCGATTCCAACCCGTACAAACCCCATCGAATGCGACTCTATCGCAAATTTTGTCGATGCCTTAAGAACGAAGTCGATCATCGTTTACCGCACACAATGGTGGTGGTGGGAATGCCTAAGCGGTGCTCAAAAAACTGAGGCCGAGCGGGAAAAGTAGCCGAGCGAAACGCTGAAAACCAGAGCAATGTCGGGCTGCTGACAGCCCTCTTAAAGTCCCTACTGTCAGCAATTGGGGGGTTTCGGGCACTTCCCCATCTGGATTTGCACTTTCGAGTTCCGGGTGAAACTGGTCGCATGCAGATTGCGGAATGGTTAGGATTCACGCTTTGTGTGATTTAAGGTCCCCCCTTCGTGCGTTCGCTAAAGCCGTTTTTTTTGCCCTCACCCCGCATGGCCGCATATTTCGCTGCCGTTATTCGTGCAGCGTTGCTCAGCGTTCTGTGCGTCGATCCTGCCCGCACAGGCATCGCACTGGCCGCAGAAGCCTCTGTGGAAATCGAACGAATCGAAGTCCGGTCAGAGGTTGGAACTCGCTCGTTCGAGGGTGCGGTCCTCGTCGAAGCCGTTGACGGCGGACTGCTTGTGGAACTGCCTGACGAGAGCCTCAAGCTCCTACAGCCGCCAGAGATCGTGTCGCGGGCAACGCTCGACGGCCCCCTGGCGGTGGAGTCGCCGCGAGAACTGGGGCGACGCATTCTGGGGGAACTGCCACCTGGATTTGATCTGCATATCACCAAACACTACCTGATCTGTTTTGACACATCGCGGGCCTACGCCCAGTGGTGTGGTGCGCTTTTTGAACGGCTGTACGAAGCATTCGGAAACTTCTGGGACAAGGCCGACTTTGCTTTAACAGAACCCCGGCGACCGCTGATCGTTGTAATCTTCTCCGACCGTCAGCGTTACGCTGCACTGGCCCAAAACGATCTGGGCGCCGCGACTGACCGCGTGGTGGGCTACTACAACCTGCTGAACAATCGGATCACGACATTCGACCTCACCGGCAGCGACATGCTGAAACAAAAGCCGGCCAGTTCAGCCGGCCGAGCTGGCCTCGACATTTTGGCCAGCCCGGAGGCTTCAGGTCTTGTGGCCACGATCGTGCATGAAGCCACCCACCAGCTGGCATTCAACTGCGGCATGCACCAGCGACTGGCCCCTATACCACTGTGGTTGAGCGAAGGAATCGCGACCTATTTTGAAACACCTGACCTGGGCAGCGAGCGTGGCTGGCGGGGAATCGGCATCGTGAATAAACCGAGGCGGGACCGATTTTTGGCCCGCTATCGACCCGGCAGCTTGGAGTCCATTGTGTTAGCCGACGAGCCATTTCGCCACGCTGAGGATGCGATCGACGCCTACGCACGGGCTTGGGCATTGACCTACTTCCTCATTCAAACTCGCAAGGCGGCGTTTGTTTCCTACCTCAGAACGATCGAAAAAAAACAGCCCCTGGAAGACGATTCCCCCGCCCAGCGTCTCGATGAGTTTACGCAGGCCTTCGGCGCAACTCCGGCCGCGATTGAGGAGCCTGTCATGAAGTTCGTCGCCCGGCTGCGTGCAAAAGACCGCTGAGCGAGACCAGTTCGGCTGACGAGTGACCGGCGCCACTGACGACAGGCCACGGGAACCTGTCATTCCTGCAAAGACGGGAACCCGCTGCTCTGCCGTTTTGCGTTTGAGACTCACGGGGAGGCCAGCCCGATTTGCCTCCCCTGCAACCGCAGGCTTAGAGTAGATGTCTTCTGCTTTTTACGAAACGCTCTTTCACACGTCGGTGCCATAAAAAATACCGCGGGGGCACGAGTCACAGCGAAGCCCTTCACAAGGATGCACATGCAACACCCACAATCGGTTTTAAAGCGAGATCGAGCGTCGCGACGCACATTTCTCGGGGGTTCACTCACAACGGCACTCGCCGTGGCCAGTGCCAACGGTTTGGCAACTCTGCCCGTTGGCGGCGCCTTTGCCAGTGGCGATGATCGCATTCGAGTTGGCCTGATCGGCTGTGGAGGTCGCGGCACCGGAGCGGCTCTCCAAGCAGCAGCGGCCGATCCCGGCGTGCAAGTCGTAGCCATGGGAGATCTGTTTGCCGATCAAATTGCCAGCAGTGCCCGGCTTCTCACCGGCCTTGGATTACAATTCGACTGCCCGATGGAACGGCGATTCGTGGGCACAAGTGCCTATCAAAGCGTGATTGACGCAGGCGTTGATCTGGTGCTGCTGACGGCACCGCCGCACCTTCGCCCCCTGCATCTTTCGGCGGCTGTTCGCGGCGGCAAGCATCTGTTTTGCGAGAAGCCTATGGCCATCGACATTCCGGGCGTGCATCAGATCAAAGCAGCCTGCGAGTTGGCTCTCGCTCAAAAAGTATCGATTGTCTCAGGGCTCTGCTTTCGCCGTGATGAACCAACCGCTGCCTTCATGCGGCAGATTCATGATGGCCTGATTGGCCGGCCGCTGGCAGTGCGCGTGGCAGCCACGATCGGTCTGCCTTGGCGAAAACCAATTCAACCCGGTTGGAGCCAGGCCGCATGGCGACAGCGCAACTGGATCTCTTTTGCTGAATTTTCAGGAGGCCACTTTGTCGAGCATCACATCCACGCCCTCGATAAGGCGCTCTGGGCGCTTGGGGATGCCGCTCCAGCGTCGGCTGTGGGCACGCAGTTCAACGGCCCGAGGGATCGCTGGTCGATTGGCGACTGTCCCACTGGCACAACTGTGCGGTATCGCTTTGCCGACGGCAGCGTTGTGCTGGCCGCCTGCCGGCGCGCCGAGGGCACAGAGTCAATGGCCGAAGAAATGGTGATTGGTTCGGCCGGCAGGTGCGATCTTTTAGCGGTGCCGCAGGCGGCCAACCGTTGGGATCACCTCAAAAAGCGCGACGGGGTTTCGGATAGGTATCAGGCCGGAATGAATGCTCTGCTTCAAAGCGTGCGAACCGGATCTGCTGTGAACGATGGTCCCCTGATTTTTCGCAGTACGCTGGTGGCAATGATGGGGCGGATGGCTGCCGAAACAGGCCGGGAAATCTCCTGGCAGGAAGTCTGCGGCGAAAACAGACCGCTTACCCAACTGGTATAATCGGCAGCGCTTTGAATCCCGGCTGAAACTGAGGCCGATAGAAAACGAGCATGGCCACTCACCAGAACAAAACTGTTATTCAGTCGCTCACGATCTCGCTGGTTGTGTTTGTATTGCTCACGTTTGTACTGGCAATCACAACCTACCTCTTCTTTCAGAAACAGCTCGACAAGCAGGCCGAAACCGATGAGGCCCTCGCCGCTAGAAATGCTGAAACGACCAAGCTCAATGAGGTGATTGAAGAGAAAAAGAAACTTCAAGTCATCATCGGCTATGAGGAGGCCAAAGCGGTTAGCGAAATAGAGACCGAGACAGCCGAATCGTGGCAGTCTCAGTTTGCTGATTTTAAAGAAGATCCAAAATCCTATACAACGCTGGTTGACTGGCTCTCGGAAGCGATCAAGACAAAAGACAAAGATCTCAAGGCGCTCACCGCTGAGAAGCAGGTTGCGGAAAAAGAAACGGCGGCCGCCCAGGAGCAAGCCAAAACCAGCGAGGCAAACGCCAAGAAAGCAGTTGATACGGCTCAGGCGCAAGCGAAGGCTGCCGAAGCAAACTTTCAGGAACGGCTCGCCGAACACCTCACGAACGCAAAAGAGCTGACCGCAAAACAGGAGTCGTCTCTGAAGCAGTCGACATCGTTTGACAGCCTCAAGGAAGTGATCAAAAAGGGGGAGGCCTATCTCTCCGCAGCCGGCAAAAAAAAGTTTGATGGCAAGCCGGACACCCCTGAAGAACAAGTTGCGATCCTTTTTGAAGAATTGCGGGATCGCCAGAAAATCATTGAAAAGCAAAACGACCTGCTGGCCGACCTCCGCGTGGCCGACAAAGCGACCCAGGAAGCCGTCCTGGCTGCCACACCCAAGGACAATCGAATCGATGGCTTCGATGGACGCATCGTCGCGGTCAACGAAGATGAACGTTCCGTCATCATCGACTGTGGTTCGACCCGCGGGCTGAAGCCGGGAATACTCTTCTATGTGTATGACCCCAAAGACCCCCAGCCCGAACTCAACGCTAAAAAAGCAACTGTTGAAGTTGTGGCTCTGGAAAGCAAATCGCTGGCACGCGCGAGAATCCGTGACGATGTGATTCGCAACCCGATCCTCAGCGGCGACTTCGTAGCGACGAGTTTGTGGACGCCCGGCACCGTGTTTGAAGTGGTCGTCGTCGGCTATGTGAAGATTGATGGAGGAAAGTCGGACCCCCAACGGTTGGAGGCCTTTGCAAAGCGAGTTGGCGCCGTTGTTGAGCAATCAGTCACTCCGACAACGACCATACTTGTCGATGCTGGGCTTCCCAAAAAGACAGGCGTAACCGGCGAGCAGACGGTGGGCTGGAAACCCGTCGACGAGACCCGTCGCAACAATCAACTCAAAGAGGCGAGACGGCTGGGTGTGCGGGTGATTGGCATCGAGGCTTTCCTGGAAATGCTCGGGCTGGAACGCAATTCCCTCTAAATCGGCGGGAACGCCCCGTTGGCTTTCCTGCCTCTGGCTTCCTGCCCCTGCTGGAAACATGGCATACTAGCCACCGCCCAGAGTGAGCGATTGGTGATTGGGCCGCTCTTCTATTTCAAAACCGTCTGGAGTGTTTAAACGTGAATGCCATTCAATCGTTTGCCGCGTCATGGTTGCCGGTTCGCGATACCTATCGGAATCGAGCAGGTAAACTGCTGATTGTTGGAGCTGTGCTGGGAATATCGACATTCACTTTTGTGTGCCCGCCAGCTCTCGCTGTCGATGCGGCAAAAGACGCCAGCTTTGTCCAAATCTTTAACGGTTCGTCGCTGGACGGTTGGGAAGGAAAGCCGGAGTTTTGGTCGGTGCAAGAGGGAGTCATCGTCGGGCAAACAACGGCCGAGAAGCCCACCAACGGAAACACATTTCTGATCTGGCGGAAGGGCAATCTGGATGATTTCGAACTGCGGTTGCTCTACAAGATCACTGGTGGCAACAGCGGAATTCAATACCGCAGCAAAGACTACGGCAATTTTGTGGTCGGCGGTTATCAGGCCGACTTCGAGGCGGGCCCCACATACTCCGGTATTCAATACGAAGAAAAAGGCAGGGGCATTCTTGCCAAACGAGGTGAACGCATCACGATTGCCAGCGACGGAAAGAAAACGGCAGGCGAGCCGATCGACAGCACAGAAAATCTCCAAAAAGTGATCAAGCCTGGTGACTGGAATGAATATCGCGTGATCGCCAAGGGGCCGAAGCTTTCCCACTTGATCAACGGCCAATTGATGTCTGAACTCGACGACTCAGAAACGGGCAAGAGAGCGGCGACGGGCGTGCTGGCCCTCCAGCTCCATGCCGGCCCACCGATGAAGGTTGAGTTCAAAGAGATCCAGCTCAAGCGATTTCCACAACAATAACTGCCCCGCAACAGAAATGAAAGGTTTTTATGCCAAAGCTGACCGTTGAAGGTGTCGGAACGTTTGAGGTTGCCGCTGGCAAGCGATTGGTCAATGCGCTTGTGGATGACTGCGGCATCGACCAACTGCACGCCTGTGGTGGGGCTGCCCGCTGCACGACGTGCCGTGTGACTCTTGTTTCGGGTGAACCAACTCGCATGACAAAAGCCGAAAAAGATGTGCTGACAGCCAAGGGCTTAGCGGGGATGCCCGGCCTGCGACTCTCCTGTCAGATCACCTGCGATGCCGACATGACTCTGCAAGCCGGAAGTCGGCTGGCTGGCTCCGGTCGCGCCGATGCCGGCAAGCGACCGGCCGACTCGCTCCAACCGCAGCCGGTGGAATGGATCTCAGGAACACTCACCAACGACACGCAAGGAACCCGTCAATGATTGAAGTATTGCCGGAGAGCTCGGGCAAAGTCGTGGGGCTGAAGATCAGCGGCAAACTGATGCACGACGACTACCACACATTTGTGCCACTCTTAGAGCAGCACATCAAGGATCATGGCACGGTCCGTGTGCTCGCCATCTTCCACGACTTCGCTGGGCTTGAGGCGAGGGCTCTTTGGGATGAGATGAAATTTGACACCAACCACTGCCGCGATGTGGAACGCTGCGCCATCGTGGGCGAAACGGCGTGGGAGCAGTGGTCGACCAAGCTCGCCAAGCCCCTTTTTCCAAAGGGCATGATCCGTTATTTCGATGTCGCTCACCTTGCCGATGCCTGGCAGTGGATCCAGTCCTAGAGCGAACGAAGGCCTACACTCCAAACAGTTTCCTGACGATCCCGGCCACCTCGTCCATGCGCAGCCTGTCGCCATCGACGGCAGAGCGATGTGAGGCAAGGAAGACCGTTTCATAAGGCTCAAGAGGATCGATCGCTCCGTGTGATCCTTTCACAAGCGATGTGTCGAGCGGAATGCCGGGCATGACGCCCGGCGTCGGCTTGGTCGTGCGATCGAAATGCAGCTCCAGCGGGTCGTAGCCTGGCTTTCGATGAATGTCGATCGTGCGGGCAAAACGCGGAGCCTTGGCATCGTCGAGCCAATAAAAATAACTCTGCCAACTGTCGAGCGTGCTGATCACAACCACATCTCCGCACAAACTTTTTTCTCCCGGCGACGGCATCGCTGATAGCTGAGCCTGCACGAGCTCCTGACCTGACAGCACATGCCCCACCCCTGCCCTACCGCGAAAAAGCGCTGCCACCTCGTCGACGCTCTGCTGGTGAGCGCCCTCTTGAAGATAGATATGGCTCACCTGATGATCGGCCAACGCCCAGGCAAAGCTGCCCCGCTGGTCGAGTATTTCGCCGTCGGACGTGTCGATCACCGAAAGCAGGCCCGCTTCTCGCAGCACGCGATTGGGGAAAAGCGTCTGGGAAACGGGGCGGATTTTATATTCGCCGGCAACGAGCACAACGAGGCTCTCGCGGCCAACGATCTGGGCATAGCTGGCAATCAGTTTTTCAATCTCAGCATCGAGTTCACCACAGGCCGCGTGGGCCGGCGGACTGTCGGGGCCTGTCCGCTGTGCGGCGTAGTCGAGATGGGGAAGATAGAGGTAGGCAAAGTGTGGAGGCAGATCGCGCGCCGCCTCGATAAAGCTCTGCCAGATCCAGCGGGAGGATTCGATACCGGCAATTGGGCCCCAGAATTTATGGAGTGGGAAGTCGCCCAGAGTTTGACGGAGTTCGCCGTAGAGCGGCTCCGGCCGAGTGTGGCACCACATTGTTTCGCTGCCGTCTGCGTTGTGCTTGGGCGCGGGCATGCAGACGAGATCGGCCGTGGCGTGCTTGGATTGCAGGGCAAACCAGGCTGCGGTGCGCAGGTCGGGCCGAGCCGACTTGAGTTGATCCCAGAGGCGAGTGGCCTGGTGTACGCTGTCGGGGCTGATCCACATTTCCAGATGGCAAGTCGTTCGATCAAAGACACCATTGGCCACAACTCCATGGCCGCTCGGGCGCGCCCCAGTTGTCAGCGTGGCCTGCACAGGGCAAGTCAGAGCGGGCAATCCCGGCGCCAGCGGTACGCACGCTCCGTCACTGGCGAGTGCCGCCAGCGCAGGCATTCGTACCAAATCTTCCAGACGTAGACCTGGAATTGAGAGCAGTAAAACATGAGGCACAGCGGGCAGGGGAAGATTCATAGACTGTTTCCTAATCTGAGAGTTAAACCGAGTCTAAGCAGTCGGGCGTTGCAAAGGCAGGCCCGATGCTGAATCAGGCGATGCAGGGCTGACGGATGAGCGGGGCGACGCGGGCCCATCACGCGTCAGAAATGGCGGCTCGCAAGAATACCGCCGACTGATGGGCTGTTTCGATCCATCGGTGAGATTGTCGCGGCAACTCAATGTACAGACCGCCGGCGTAGCCCCAACTGGCAAGGGTTTTGAGGATCGATGAAAACTCCACATCGCCTGAGCCTAGCGGTAGGTGTTCGTGGCGACAGGCCAGCATGTCGTCGATGTGCACATTGATGATCCGATCGGCCCAGACAGAAAGCAGATCTGCGGCAGGCCGCTCTCCCATGCACTGCATGTGGCCGATGTCGATTGTCAGTCGCAGAGCATCGGGGCGATTGAGGCGGTCCAGGAGCTGTTGGTATCGCGCCAGCGTGTCGATAAACATCCCGGGCTCAGGCTCAAAGCCAATCTGGATGTCGTGCACAGCGGCATGAACGAGCACAGGCTCCAGGCTCGTTGTCAGGCGATCCCAAAGCGACTCCTCGTCGGCTGAGTCACGGGCGATGCCCGACCAGAGCGAGACGCTCGGGGCGCCTACGGCTTTGGCAATGTCAATCGAACGCTTGAGGAAATCGATGCGTCGCGATCGCCCGAGGCTAGCCGCCGTGACAAGCGTCGGCTCGTGTTTTTGCCGGGGATCAAGCAGATGCCTGGCCCCTGTTTCAATCCCGCATGTCATGCCAGCTTGAGCGAGCGCCGCCCTCCAGGAAGCGATCTCTTGGGAGATGTTTTCGCCGTACGGATTGAGCACAGCATGGTCGAGCGTGATGGCGATCGAGGTGTAACCCATGTCGCGTAGAATCGGCAACGCGTCAAGCGGAGATGCATCGCTGATGCTGTTGGTGCTGAAGCCCAGTCGCATGGAGAATCCTCTGCCCAAAATACTATTTACTACTCAATGCCACTCCAAACAGATTCTTACTGGGCCTCCTGACCACATCGCTAGGTGGCAGAGACCAGTTGTCGACCACATAAAAATGGGGCCAGCAGCATGATCACGACGATCGCCCACTGCTCGCCGCAGGCCGCCAGCACAAGCACCGCATCCAGCGTGATGATGGCCATGATCGCATTGCCCACTGCCGCACGCACGCGACCAGGACTCGGATCGATCATTCCGAGCACCGCGCGAACGAGGATCGAGGCTGAGAGCAGGCTCCAGAGCAAGAGCCAGGAGGGAAAGCGGTTGCCGGCGAGCCACATGGAGCCGCCGTGATTGACCGCCAGGCAGTAGGAATGCGCTCCCGCAGCAGCCAGTCCCGCGAGCATGAAAAGCGTGGCCAGGCCGAGCACTTGCCTGCGACTTTCCCCCGCTTCGTCCCGAGCGTAGAGCGTGATGCCAGCCACGTAGATCGTCATGCCCAGCGGCAAGAGCCACTGATAAGAAGCGGTCGGTCCACCGGCAGCAGCCATGCCTAGAAGCCAGTTGAGGCCGCGGCAACTGCCCATCACCAGCGGCCCCAAAGGCGTGCGTTTGGCATCTCGATTGTAGATCCAAATGGCCGCTGTCAAAGCCGCGCCGACGAGGGCGACCGACGAATGCCCCGACACAGCCGCCGTTGCACAGGTCAGTGCGCTGCCCAAAGCCAACAGGGCGTTGCCGACTCTGGCGGCGGTGCGCAGGCTGATCCTGCCCGAAGGCAGCGGTCGCTCCGGCCTCTGAATGCGATCGAGTTGGCAATCAAAGACATCGTTGAGCACCATGCCAGACGCGTAAAAAGACAGGCTAGCCGCTAGCACCAACCAAAGTGCCGGGGCCGGCCATTCGATGGTTTGGGTTTGGGAACAGATCAGAAACCCTGCCAGCACATCGGCCACCGCCGTCGCGTGATTGGGAATCCGCACCAACCGCAGCCACGCCAGCACTGTTGTCATGGGTCAGACGAGCTCCACGTGAGCTTGCCGGGCCGCCGCCAGTAAAAAGGCGTGCGCGCTTTGTGCGGCGACGTCTGGCTGTTTGCGATAGGGATAGAGTTCTACAGTGATCCACATGTCGGGTGTGTGCTGGGCGATTGCCTTGAGCACAGCGACAAAATCGATGGCCCCCTCGCCAGGGACCAGATGGTGGTGGACGCGAGTGGCTGCGATGTCTTCGAAGTGGTAGTGCTTTGTGTGGGCCTGCATTCGCGGCACCCACTCGGCAGGATCTTCACCGACGCAGTAGGCGTGGCCAATGTCAAAATTGAGTCCCAGCGACGGATGGCCAACGCGGTCGGCAAACTCCAGATACTGTTCAAACTTTTCAATCAGCAATCCCGGCTCCGGCTCGATCATCAAGGTCACGCCACACTCGGCGGCCAGATCGAGACAGGGCATGATCTCTTCGTAAAAAATATCGGTGGCATTCTGACGGCTTTGACCCGGCGCCAGTTCTCCTCCAGGCTCGGTTGAGATTCTAGGCGAGCCGAGTTCGGCCGCCAGCTTGAGCGCTCGCTTGGTGTGTTCGCGGCGGATGGCCCGGTAGTGAGGATCGGGGTCAGTCCAACCGGGATGCCAGTAGGGTTGCCGTGGATCGGCAATCGCGTTCATCATGAAGGCGTTGATATTCGAGATGGTCAGGCCACTCAAACCAATCGCCTGACGAATCGCTTCTTTCTGCACTTCCAGCAAACCGGCCGGCCACGCATGGGGCACATCAGCCAACAATTCAATACCGCAGTAGCCTAAACCGGCAATCTGTGAGATCGCCTGTTCAACAGGCACATCGAGATACGCATTGGAACTAAAGGCAAGCTGCAAAGGCATCAGTTGAATGCTCTCGGGGGAGGGATAAAAACAAGGGGAGAAAGCAGGCCGTCTCCGATGGTGAGTGTAGTGTGAAGCCGCATCGTGAAAAGACCAGGCAATGATTCCGGCAAGAGCGTGCCTCTAGCTTGAGGCACTGCGGTAGCGGGAGATGGCTGACTGAAAGACCATGCGGGAGATGAGCAGAGATGCCGCCGCTGCGATGACTGCCGCTAGAATCATGCCCCACCCCTGCCCTTCCAGCGGCTGTGCGATGACTCGGGCAGGCACATTGACCACCAGCAGAATCGGAATCACAAATGTGCAAAGGGCACGCAGCGGTGAGCCCCACGGGCCTGAATAGATCTCGGCAGGATAACGCGAGAAATTCGTCAGATAAAACCAGAAGTCGTAAAGGCTCTGGTTGCGTCCCATCCAGATGGTGGCTGCGGCGAGCATGATCACAAGGCTGTAGAGAATCGCCACGCCGCAGAAAATCAGGAGCGGGTAGAGCAGCCAGGCAACGAAGTGCGGCGCGTGATCGATACTCTGGAGCGCCCAAGCGAGCAATCCGACACCAACCAAGCCGTTGGCAAACGCAGAAAAATCGATCCTGTGCATGGAGAGTAAAAATTGCGCATCGAGTGGCTGCACAAGCACGCCGTCGAGGCCACCGGTGCGCACCATTTCTGTGAGTTCTTCAGCACTCGGTATGAAGAGCGCCTGCACAATCGAGTTGATAATCAGACCCGTGGCGACAAAGGCAAAAAATGGCTCGCGAGTCCAGCCCGTGCCCCGGCCGATCTCAGCGGTAAACGTGAAGACGAGCAGATAGAACGCGAGATTCATCGACATCCAGCCCAGGCTCGTGACGCACTCCAGAAGAAAATTGGTGCGGAATGTCATGTCTCGCACAAGGCAGGCACGGGCAAATGTGGCGAAGATGGTGGCATAACGATTCATAGGACTGTGCGGCTAGCGCCGCTCCTCTCCGCAGACACTATCCACCAAAAGCACTGTAACGCCGCGTGCCTCGCCACCAGGCAATCCTGCAAGCCACCGCCATCACGACAACCCAGCAGCCCTCAATCACCAGCGAGCGAACCAGTTGAGCCCCTTGAACTTTACCCAGCCAGATCGCGGCGGGAAAATAGGCGGTGTATTCAAAAGGCAGCCATCGCACAACGTCCGCGAGGCTCAAGCCCGGGATGCCGGTCCCGATGCCGGAGAGCATGTCAAGCGGAAACATGTGGCCGGAGAGCAGATACTGCACAAGCATGTAGGCAAACACAATGCTCGACACCTCCAGAAACCAAAAGCCGAGCATGCCAAGCGTCGCTTCCAGAAAAAATCCCAGCAGAAACGAGAGCACAAGCGCAAGCAGGAATGACGCAATCGTCAGGGCATCGGGGATCGGTGGGAAAAAATGGCGGCAGAGAAAAAACACGCCCGCAAACGGCAGGGCAGCCACGATGTAGTAGACGAGTTTGTGCGCGATCCGGGAAGCCAGCAGGAATGATACATAGTCAATCGGCTGCACTAAGTATTTCTTCACCGATCCGTCACGCACGCTGCGAGCAATGCCGCCAGACAGGCCCGGCATGCTGGAAAAGGCCCGCGTGACCATCGTCAGGAGGTAGTAGGCAACGATGTCGTTTCGCGAGTAGCCAGCGATGTCTGGGCGACTCGTTGCGGAGAAGACGGCCGTCCACAGAAAGAGTTGCGTGACAATCGGCAGAAAACGCATCAACGTCCCAAGCACAAAATCGCCTCGATACGCCAAGCGTTCTTCCAGTGAAATGACCAGCATCATCCACCATGTGCGCAAACCTGCAAATGGCCTTCGTGCAGCAGGGTTCGACCGTGTGTCGATCATACGCCCTCCCGTGCGTGGCTCTCGGCTTCTGATCGAAATAGCGACGCGACAATCTCCTCCAGTGGCACATCTTCGACCGAGATGTCTCGCACGGTCTCGCTGCGAAGAATTTCTGGAAGCACATCAGCAATGCGGGATCGATCGATGCGGAGGATCGCCTGTGGCCCACGAATCTCGCAGGGAAATCCAAACCGCTCCATGCGTTCCTGCGACGGCTCGTGATCGAGATCGAGCGTGACGATCTTGTGCGTTGTAAAGCGGTCGACAATCTGCTCCAGCGATCCATCGTAGAGAATGTCGCCGTGCGTGATCACGACCACCCGCTGGCAGAGGGCGGCCACATCTTTCATGTAGTGCGTCGTGAGCAGAACGGTCATCTGGCGTTCGGTTTGCACGTGGGAAAGAAAGCGGTGGAGCGTGTGCTGAGCCACGACATCCAGGCCGATCGTTGGCTCATCCAAAAACAGCACCTCCGGTTCGTGCAACAGCGCCGCCACTAATTCCAGCTTCATCCGCTCGCCAAGCGAGAGTTCACGCACCGGTTGCAAGAGGAGCTTTCGCACGTCGAGCATGTCGACCAATTCATCCCGCGTGCGTTCGAAGCGGGCGGTCTCAATCCGATAGATTTCCTTGTGCAGCCGAAAGCTCTCGGCAGCGGGCAGATCCCACCAGAGTTGATTCCGCTGCCCCATCACCAAGGCAAATCGACGGCGAAAATCGTCGGCACGCTCCCACGGCACATGGCCCAGCACGCTGGCTGTGCCCCGCGTGGGCGTGATGATGCCGGAAAGAAGTTTGAGAAACGTCGTTTTGCCGGCGCCATTGGGCCCGAGCAGGGCCACAAACTCACCTCGGCCCACTGTCAGATTGACGCCACGCAGGGCTGGCACCAGCCGACTTGTGCGGCGAAACAAGCCCGAGACGCTGGCAAACAAGCCCTCGGGCTTATCGTACACGCGGTATTCCTTGGCCAGGCCCTCGACTGCAATCAGCGGGGTATTCGTGGCGGCGAACTGGCTGCTGGTAAGCGATGGAGTGTCGCCTGACCCGTTGGAGTTGTGCATCGGCGGAGTATAAGGGAAAACGGTGCGAATCTTTTTTGTGATTTCTTTTTTGGATGGAGCCGCTGTTTATGTTTCGCGTTGGCCTTGGTCACGATACCCACTCACTGGCCCCTGGCAATGCCCTCCTGGTCGGCGGCATCCGGATCGAGCACGATCGACAGGCCCTCGGCCATAGCGACGCCGATGTGCTCCTGCACGCCATTACAGACGCCCTTCTGGGGGCTGCCGGGCTGGGCGATATCGGCGAAATGTTTCCCGACACAGATCCCGCCAATCGTGGCCTGGACTCCGCGGACATGCTGGCGGCGGCAGTCGCACGGATGACGGCAGCAGGCTGGCAGATCGTCAATCTGGATTGCGTGATTTTTGCCCAGCGGCCCAAAATACTGCCCTACCGCACGGCGATGCGGGAACGGATTGCCGCCATCCTCAGCGTCGACTTAAGCGTTGTCTGGCTCAAGGCCAAGACGGGTGAAGGCCTGGGGCCGATTGGCGAAGAGCAGGCGATTGCGGCTGAGTGCGTGGTCCTAATCCAACGTAGATCCTAAAGAAACCGAATGGCGTTTCGCATTTTCAAATTTCCAAATGACATACCCCTGTAAATGAATCTACCCCGATGGAGAAAAAAAGCGTCATGACGATGACTGACATACAGACACCGGCTGGGGCGACAGACGCCCTGCCAACCATTGAGATCTACAACACACTCACGAAAAAGAAATCGGCGATGGTCACGGTGAAGCCCGGCCATGTCGGGATCTATCTCTGCGGCCCCACTGTCTACAAGCCCAGCCACATCGGCCACATGGTTGGGCCGGTGATTTTTGACACCATCAAACGCTATCTCGAATATTCCGGCTGGCAGGTGACATGGGTCGTGAACATCACCGATGTTGACGACAAGATCATCGCCGAGAGCACCGCCCGTGGTACCACCATGGCGCAGCTCGCCACGGAAATGATGGCTGACTATCTGGCTAATTTGGCGGCACTGGGCGTCGAATCGATTGACCAGATGCCCAAGGCAACCGATCACATCGGCACGATCATCACCTTTATTGAAGGCTTGATTGCCAAGAGCTCGGCCTATGCTTCCGATGGCGATGTCTATTTTGATGTCACCCAAGATGCCGACTACGGAAAGCTCACCAACCGCACTGTCGAGAGCATGCAGGGCGATGGAGGATCGACTGCTGAACGCAAGCGATCGGCTGCCGACTTTGCTCTCTGGAAAAAAGCAAAGGCGGGCGAGCCCTCTTGGGAAAGTCCCTGGGGGCCTGGCCGACCGGGCTGGCACATCGAGTGTTCGGCAATGAGCCGCGCGATCTTGGGAGAACATTTTGACATCCACGGCGGCGGCCTCGATCTGATTTTTCCTCACCACGAAAACGAAATCGCCCAGAGTGAATCGCTGCACAACTGCCCAATGGCCACCTACTGGATGCACAACGGCCTGATGCAGGCCGCCGGCGCCAGCGGCAAGGTGGGGGGTCGCGCCCGTGATCCGGCTCTTGTGAGCGGGGCTTCGAGCCAGGATGCTGCTCAACAAGCCGCCAGCCAGGCCGCCACAAAAATAAGCAAATCGACCGGAGCAGAGCCATTCAAGAACCTCCTCGAGCGACACCGCCCAGAGGCCATCCGCATGCTTCTCCTGTCCACGCACTACCGCAGTCCGATCCATTTTGGCGAAGAACCCCTGAGCGAAAGTGCCCGCGCAATGGAGGCATTCGAGCGGCTTTTTACCCGCTGTCAACGACTGACCGACTTGTCTTTCTACACACTTCCGCTGCGGAATCGTCGTCAAGGAAATGCTGCCGTTGCTGCGGCAGGTGACGAAACGCAGGCTCTCCGCGAAAAATTTCTGGCCGCCATGGACGACGACTTCAACACAGCCGTCGGCATCGCCACGCTCTTTGATTTTGTCCGCGTCGTGAATAAACACATTGACCAGCAGGGACTGGAAAAAAGCCCTTCGGCCGCAGCCCGCACACTGCTCGATGCAATGCTTTTAGTGCTTCGCGAACTCACCGGCACGCTGGGCCTATTTCTCAAAGAGCCCGAGGCTGCTCAAAGCAGCGCCGATCAAGCGACTGTCGGGAAACTCATGGAGCTGGTGATGGAGATCCGGGCCCGAGCACGAGCCGGCAAAGACTTTGCCACAGCCGATCTGGTGCGAGCCAAGCTGACAGAGGCCGGGATCACGCTCGAAGACCGCCCCGACGGCACACACTGGACGCAGAAGTAGGTGCTGCCGAAGATTCCTCGAAGATTTCTAGCCACATGCCCACGCGCAACCACCAGTCAGCGGTTCTGGGAGCGGCGGCAAAATACCTTGCGTTCAACTCGGAATGCTTTCATGGCATACTAGCTCGGCCCACGCTTTGGAAGATGCACTCGATGATAGTAGAGACGGTTGCCGCCCGCCGACAGCTTGGCTCAACCGCGATCCATCCGCTCGTTGCGACTGCCAACTCCCACCACCCCACCAGCCTCCAATCATCTGATCGCTCTTCAGAACCGTTTGTATGGTCACGGCCAATCCAATCCTGATTCCTGAACTGCGGCTGATGTTCAGCGAAGGCGATACAGCAGGCCTCCGCGAAGTGGTCGAGGAGCTTCATCCGGCCACGGTGGCGGAGTTTTCTGAAGGCCTCGACGATCGGGAAATCTGGCAGCTGCTTGCAGTCGCATCCATCGAGCGTCAGGCCGAAATTTTTCCTTATTACTCGATGACGCGGCAGGTCGAACTCGTGGAAGCAGCCGATCGCGTTCATCTAGGTTCTTTGCTTGAGTGGATGGCCGCCGACAATCGTGACGACCTGTTGCGAGAACTCGACCCTGAACTGGTTGATGAAATCCTGCCGCTGGTCGCAAAGGCCCAGCGTCACGACATCCGCATGCTCCTTTCCTGCCCGGAGGATTCCGCCGGGGCGCTGATGACGACGGAGTATGCGTCACTGCCGGCTGAAATCACCGCCGGCGAGGCGGTCACGCGACTTCGCTCCCAAGCTCCCAACAGCGAGTCGATCTACTACATCTACGTGCTCGATTCCGACCGCACGCTGCTGGGATTTGTCTCCTTGCGAGATTTGATCATGGCACGGCCGACGTCGCTGGTGTCGGATTTGATGCAATCCGATCCAATCAGTGTGCGAGTGGAAGAAGCGAGAGAGCAGGTCGTGCAAAAACTGGCTCGATTTGACTTTATCGCCATCCCTGTCGTCGACGATCACAACCGGCTCGTCGGCATCGTCACGCACGATGACGTGCTCGATGCGGTGCGGCAAGATGCCACAGACGATGCCCAGCGCATCGGCGCCATTGCCCCGCTTGGCGAGAGCTATCTGGAGGCGGCGATCGTCTCGATGACCTGGAAACGCGGCGTATGGCTAATGATTCTGTTTGCCACTGCCGCCGTCACGGCGATGGTGCTGGCCCGATCGCCGGCAGCCTTTCAAACCCACATCTGGCTGGTGGCCTTCATTCCACTGATCATTGCCAGCGGCGGCAATTCTGGTAACCAGTCGGCCACACTGGTGATCACGGCCCTTTCCACCGGCGACTGCCGCCTCGCTGACTGGCCGCGAATCTTAAAGCGAGAGTGCGTGCTGGGGTTGCTGCTGGGCACGCTCTTAGCAGTGCCGGGCTACTGCCTCGCTTTGGTCTACGCGCCGAATCCAATCGCCGCGATTGTGATTCCACTGACGATCTTCGGGGTTGTGATGCTGGGCACAATGGTCGGATCGGTCTTGCCACTGCTGTTTCGCTCGGTCGGCCTCGACCCGGCCCTGATGAGCAACCCATTTGTGTCGGCGATCGTCGACATCGTCGGCATCGTGCTCTACATGCTGGTCGCCATCCTGCTCCTCGGCTGATTTCCACTTCGCAGAGCTGCGAATCAATGCCTGCGCTTTTTGACACTCTGCCGCTGCGCGTTTACGCTATGTCCCAGCGGCATCCCTCGACAGCTTCCCATCCTGCCCGGTACCTTGGCTTCATTTCAACCGGAGATTTTTTCGATGAAACTCTATCGCCAGTGTGCATTGGCCTTGCTGACAGTCATTCTTTGCGGCCTGCTCGCCGGGCCGACAACCGCTGAGGAGGGCAAGAAAAAAATCGTCTTTATCGCTGGCAATCCTAGCCACGGCTACGGCTCCCACGAGCACAACGCTGGCTGCGACCTCCTGTCGCGGCTGCTCAGAATGGCTCTACCGGAGGCACAGATTGAGGTGGTCCACAACGGCTGGCCAAAGGATCAATCGATTCTCAGCGGCGCTAGCGCCATTGTTATGTACTGCGATGGCGGTGGCGGACACATGGTGGTGCCACATAGAAAAGAAGTCGATGCACTGGCAAAAAAAGGGACTGGCATCGTCTGCATCCATTACGGTGTCGAAGTTGAAAAGGACAAAGGCGGGGCGGAGTTTCTCGACTGGATCGGCGGCTACTTTGAAACGAATTGGTCGGTCAATCCGCACTGGACAGCCACGTTCGAAGCATTTCCCGAGCACCCGATCACACGCGGCGTTAAGCCCTTCGAAATCAATGACGAGTGGTATTACCACATGCGGTTTCGGCCCGAAATGAAGGGGGTTTCGCCGATTCTGACGGCCCTTCCCCCGGCGAGCACATTGTCTCGCGGCAATGGCCCGCACAGTGGCAATCCTGATGTGCGACAAGATGTGCTCGAGAAGAAAATGCCGCAGCATGTAGCCTGGGCCTCTGAAAACGAAGGGGGCGGTCGTGGCTTCGGGTTTACTGGTGGTCATGATCACTGGAATTGGGGCGAACCGAACTTCCGTAAACTCGTCCTCAATGCGATCGCTTGGACGGCCCAAATCGAGGTGCCCAAGAACGGCATCACCGACGCACCAGTGACGCTCGACGATTTGGTCAATGGTCAGGATGAGCCAATCCCCGGCAATTTAGATCGGACTGGAATCGGTAAAAAGATTGGCTTGCCGGTCGAAGATCCGAGTAAAACTTCCACGGAGAATAAAACTTCCTCTCGCAAGAGGACGGCTTCTCAGGCCGGCGGCGGCAATGCGTCGTCGCACGACGCTGCAGATGCGGCCGCCAACCTTGACGTAGCCGATGGTTGCCAAGCCACGCTCTTCTCCAGCGAACCGCACATTTCCAATATCACAAGCATCGATATCGATCACCTCGGCCGCATCTGGGCTGCCGAAGTGAAAAATTATCGCAAACATAACAACAGTCGCCAAGAAGGCGATCGGATTCTCGTGCTCGAAGACACAAATGGCGATGGCAAAGCAGACATGCAAACGGTCTTTTACCAAGGCCGCGACATCGACTCGGCTCACGGCATTTGCGTTCTTGGCGACCGCGTGATTGTTTCAGCCGGCGACAAAGTTCAGGTTTTTTACGACGACAATGGAGATCTAAAATCGGATCGTAAGGAGACTCTGTTCAGCGGCATCTCCGGCACCCAGCACGACCACGGCATTCACGCATTCGCCTTCGGCCCGGATGGCAAGCTCTATTTCAACTTTGGCAATAGCGGCGAACGGATCAAAGACAAAGACGGCAAGCCGCTGATCGACTTGGCCGGTAACGAAATCAACAACAGCCGCAAGCCCTACCAGGAGGGAATGGTCTTCCGCTGCAATCTCGACGGCAGCCAGATCGAGACTTTGGGTTGGAACTTCCGCAACAATTGGGAGGTGGCTGTCGATTCCTTCGGCACCCTCTGGCAGTCTGATAATGACGATGATGGCAATCAGGGAGTCCGCATCAACTATGTGATGGAGTTTGGAAACTTTGGCTACAAAGACGAGCTCACCGGCGCCGGCTGGGGGGATAAGCGGACCAACATGGAGAAGGAAACGCCGCTCCGCCACTGGCACTTGAACGATCCTGGTGTCGTGCCAAATCTGCTCAACACTGGAGCCGGATCCCCCACCGGCATCACCGTCTACGAAGGGTCGCTCTTACCCAAGGAGTTTCACAACCAGATCATTCACTGCGACGCCGGACCAAATATCTGCCGCGCCTATCCGGTCACCAAAAGCGGGGCCGGCTACAAGGCCGAGATCATCGATGTGCTCTACGGTGCTCGCGACAATTGGTACCGTCCAAGCGATGTTTGCACCGCGCCTGATGGTTCGCTGTTCATTGCCGACTGGTACGATCCAGGCGTGGGTGGCCACAACCAGCAAGAAGTTGACAAGGGCCGTATCTTCCGCGTGGCCCCCCCAGATGTAAAATACAGCGTGCCAGCGTTTGATTTCAGCACGGCCCAAGGTGCTGCTCAAGCGCTCAAGAATCCAAATCTGTCGGTTCGTTTCCTGGCCTTTACATCGCTGTGCAAACTGGGCAAGCAGGCCGCTAGCGCGCTTCAGAAACTCTACGATGACAAGTCTGACCCACGTCTGCGGGCTCGTGCGTTGTGGATTTTGGGGCAGGTTGAAGGCGAGTCTCAAACGGCCATCGCTGCCGCGATGATCGATTCGGACCCCGATATTCGCATCACAGGCTTGCGTTTGGCTCGACAACTCAAACTCGACATGACGGCCTTCATCAAGCAGTTGGTCAAAGACTCTGATCCGGCTGTACGACGCGAATGCGCCATCGCCCTGCGTCACAGCAAATCGCCTGAAGCCGCCGAGTTGTGGGCTCAGCTTGCCCAGCAGCACGACGGCCAGGATCGCTGGTATTTGGAGGCCTTGGGAATCGCAGCCGATCAAAACTGGGATGCCTATCTCGCTGCCTACTTAAATCTATCCGGTGACATTTGGAATTCGCCGGCCGGCCGCGATATTGTCTGGCGCAGCCGCGCTCATAAGACACCCGAACTGCTGGTCAGAATCATCAAGGACCCAGGCACTTCAAAAGACGACCAGCCTCGCTACATGCGGGCGTTTGACTTTCTGACCAAGGGGCCTGAAAAAGACCAAGCCCTGCAAAGCTTGTTGGAATTGGAATAAAGATCGATTCCCCTCAGATAAACGCCGGTTCCCCCCGGCAGTCTCCATCGATCTATGCACAAGACTTTCTTTTGCCTCGCACCGCAGCATCTGCTCAGGTTTCTGGCTGGACTGTGCATCGTCACGGCCGTCGCTTCAGCCTTGGCACAAGATGCCAATCCAGAAAAAGACGCACTGGTTGTTGAGACGCTCTTGCGGCTCGAAACTTTTGATCTTGACGCTAAGCCCAAGACCAAGGCCGCAGTCTTGCGGCATCTTCAAGCCAATCCTGGCAGCGAGTCCTTTTTTCAATTGATCGAGCGGTTTGGGATCAAGGATGCCGGCGATGTGCTTGTGGAGCTGGCGATTGCCACGCCGGGGGAAACGGTTGGCGTTCGGGCGGCCGAGCTGCTGCTCAAACAGGACGACACAAACCGAATCGCCACCGTAATCTCCGCAGAAGATTCGCTCCGAGCGGCGGCATTGATTGTCGCCCTGGGCAATGTCGGAGGCAAAGCGGTCAACGACACACTGATGCCTTTGGTAACCGCCGCCGAAAAACCTCTGGCGGTACGCTCTGCGGCCGTAACCGCTCTGGGCAAGTCTCCGCATGGCGAAAAGTTTCTTCTCAAGTGCGTCCAAAGCAAGACGGTTGCCGTTGATTTAAACTTCACACTGGCCAATGTACTCTTTGCCTCGGCCGATCCAGCCGTCAAGGCCGCAGCGGCCAAGCACCTGACGCTGCCTATGACAGCGACCGCCAAGCCGCTGCCACCGCTGGCCGACCTGCTCAAGATGGTCGGCCACAGTACCCACGGCAAACAGCTCTTCGACGGCACGGCCACATGCAGTAAGTGCCATATCGTCGATGGCCAGGGCAAGGACATCGGCCCGAATCTTTCCGAAATTGGCAGCAAGTTGGGCAAAGACGCTTTGCTTGTTTCGATTCTCGATCCGAGCGCCGGCATCAGCCACAACTACGAAACCTTTATCGCCGTGACCCGAGACGGCAAAGCAATCGCGGGGGTGCTGGTGAGCAAGACCGACAGCGAGGCAGTGTTGAAAGATGCTAGCGCAATCGTGCACACGCTGAAGGTGGAGGAGTTGGAAGAAATCCAGAAGCTCTCCACGTCGCTGATGCCCGATGACCTGCAAAAACTGCTGAGTGCGCAAGACCTAGTCGATGTTGTCGAATACCTGACCACGCTCAAAAAGCAGTAAGACTTTTGCGACCATTCACGCTTTCGCGAGCATTCACATTACCGACGGCCTGCGACTTGCCGGCAGACTGCTGCTCCTCTGGCTCGAGGACTTTCTTTTCCGGATAGTCAAGGCCCTTGCGGCTTTGCATGACCGACTCCAGCCACGCGGCCATTTCGGCCTTCATCTTGGCTGCGATCGCTGGCTTGTCATCGATCAGATTCTTCTTTTCTGAAATGTCATTCACAAGATCGTAAAGTTCGTAGGTGTCTTTGCCGCGGCGGTGGAGTTTGTATTGGTTGTCGCTCCACACCACAGGGCCATCTTGAAGCCCGAGTTCGCCGTGATGCCAGAATCCGATCGGCCGGGGTCGTTCCGTCATTGTGCCGTCGATCAGCGGCAGAATGTTGATTCCGTCGATCGGCAGATTCTGGTTGGCAACCTTTATAGCGAGAAGTTCCACGATGGTTGGATAGATGTCGCTGGTAACGGCGGGCACTTGGGTGATCGACGGCTTGCGAATGCGGGCCGGCCATTCGATGATGCCTGGGACCCGGATGCCGCCCTCCCAAAGCTCCCCCTTGTGGCCTCGCAAATTACTGTTGGAGCCAAATGCATCAGGCTCCGCGTTGTCATCCATCCAAGCACCGTTGTCGCTATTGAACCAAATCATGGTGTTGTCGGCGATGCCGAGCTTGCGAAGTCCTTGACGCAACGCCCCCATACTCCGATCCACGCCCACCATTTCGCCATAGTAGGGCGAGCCGCCTGCCGCCTTAAGATCCGCGGCCGTTGGGGCAAGAGGCACATGCGGGCTTCCAAACCAAATAACAGCGAGGAATGGTTTCTTTTCCTGGGCATTTCTTTCCGCGAATTTGAGGGCCTCGGTCATGATGGCATCGGAGCCGTCACCCTCGATTTTCGTCGGCTCACCATTGCGGCTGAATGTCCAGTCGGTGTCGAACCAGTTGGAAACCGTGAACCACTCATCGAAGCCGAAGTGGCCCGGATGCAACGGATCACTCGCAGGCAGCGCCCTGCCGCCCCCCGACTTGCCGCCACTCAAGTGCCATTTTCCGAAATGCGAAGTCGCGTAACCGACCTGCTTCACCGCACGGGCGATTGACTGTTCCTGAAGCCGCAGCGACATTCCCGGCCAGTCGCACTGCATTCGATAGGGATGGCGGCCGGTCATCACGCTCGCACGCGTCGGCGAGCAGCTTGGATGGGCTGAGTAAAAACGGTCAAACCGCAATCCATTTGCGGCCATCGCGTCGAGATTGGGAGTCTTGATTTTCGTGAGGCCGTTGTAGCCGACATCGCCCCAGCCTTGATCGTCGGTCATGCAGAGGATGATGTTGGGCCTTGGATCGGATGTTGGGTCGGATGATTGGGCGGCAGCGAACCGGCAGGCCACTGCCAGAAAAATCATGCCGATGCCGGCAGCCAGTCGCGATTGGGGAGAACGCATGTCAATTTCTACCATAGAAGGTTTCGGGAAAAATGGGTCGGGGGAATCTCAAAGAATAATCTGGTTCAGGCTAAAATCGCCCTGGTAAGGATTTTCCGTTTTGGGAATATACTGGTGGTTCTCAATAAATGATTGTCGTCGCCCCTGAGTATTCAACTTCTGATCCGATCTGGCAAATCCTCGCCTGTTCTTCTGCAGAAACGGCTCACTCGTCGCGACGCATCCAATGCGAGTGAATCTGCCAGCCCGAGCTCCCGACCCAGCGAGTAGGAAAGCAAGTGACCGACGAAGCCGCAGATAAACCGTTGCTTCTCAGCCAGAACCAGCCCCTTAAACTCGATCAGGGATGCGACTGTATGCTGATTGAATAGGCTCTCCGCAGAATCCGTGCGTCAAAAAAGGCCGCAGTGACCGGTTCGTGGAGCGCACTTGAGTCACCGGCCATGCCTGCTTGACATGACGTGATCGGCACATCGGCTACGGCGTCCCTCGCTGCCTCGGAGCGGGTGCATTCTTACGGCGGCTTTGGGCCGCCGTAAGCACCCCAATTGCTGCCTTCCTGAAAAGCCCGTAGCGCCAGCGAGGGAGAGTTGGCGTGCCGAAATTATTAAAAGCCACCGCCCACCCGTCGCTCAGCTTCCGGGCTTCCTAAGACGGGAAGCGGGGGTTGTCGAGGGATTCAACGGCAAGGCAAAACTGACCACCAGAAAAGCGTACGGCTTTCGCACCCCCACAAGGCATCGAATTCGCGCTGTTTCATCTGATGTGCGTCCGCCACCTTGAAAGACTTTAAGTGATTGACCGGTCAAGCGCATCTGCAACGCGGCGACAGACGAGCATCAGTTTTTGGAAGGCCACGAAGTCGAGCGTCTGCCCGCCATCGCTGGCCGCGCACTTGGGATCGGGATGCACTTCAATGATCAGGCCATCAGCCCCGGCGGCGATGCTGGCGGCGGCCATGCTTTCCACGAGGTTTGCGTGGCCAGTGCCGTGGCTCGGATCAACGATGACCGGCAGATGCGTGCGGGCGTGTAGCCACGGAACGGTGGCCAATGGGAGCGTGAATCGCGTGTGGGTTTCAAATGTGCGGATGCCCCGCTCGCAGAGGATCACCTGCCGGTTGCCGGCATCCAGAATGTATTCGGCCGCCAAGAGCAGTTCTTCAACCGTGGCTGCGGGGCCTCGCTTTAAGAGCACTGCCACCTGCGTTTTTCCCACGGCTTCAAGCAGCCTGTAATTCTGCATGTTGCGAGCGCCAATCTGCAGGACATCGGCATAGCGGGCAACCAACGTGACATCTTCAGGAGCCACCACTTCGGTCACGATCGCTAGCCCCGTCTCCGCTCGGGCCTCGGCCAAGAGTTCGAGCCCCTTCTCTTTCATGCCCTGAAAGCTATAGGGACTGGTGCGCGGCTTATAGGCACCGCCCCGCAGGCCAGTGGCCCCGAGTTGCTTGACGGCTCGGGCTGTTTCCAAAATCTGCTCGCGACTCTCCACCGAGCAAGGGCCGGCGATCACGCCGATATTTTTTCCACCGATGACAAGCGACCCCGCCCGCACAACCGTCGGTTCGCTTTGTACTTCCCGGCTGGCCACTTTATAAGGGGCCAGAATCGGCAGCACAGAGGCTACGCCGGGCAGCGTCTCCATGCCGGAGGATGTCGCCTCGCGTTCATCGCCGACAACCGCCACCACTGTTCGCTCCGTGCCCACGATCACATGCGGCCGCAGGCCCATGCTCTCAACGCGGGAAACAACATGGCTGAGATCGGCTTGAGAAGCGTTGGCCTGCATGACAATGATCATTTTTGAGTCTCTTTCTGTTTTTCTTCTGTCTTGGTTTTTTCAAATCCAGGGGGGAGTTTGTCGCCGCGTTTGGCAACCGCCGCGCGCGTGGTGATCTCAATCGACTCAATCCCGCCCTTGGTGCGCACCACATAGACAAGTTTGCCATCTGTGTTGCTGCGAGCCAAGATGATTTTCAGGATTGCATCTGCCGTCTGATCTTGCTCATCAAGGCCGAAGGACTGATTTTTTGTGATGCCTTCAAGCTGCAAGTCTCCACCCATTATCTCCATCGGCACGCCCGTCTCTTCAGCCAGCATCTGAATCGATCGCTCCAGATTGTCGCGGTTGAATGTGAGCGTGATTTTTTTCTGGAGCTTGGCGAGCGCACCTTGCGCAGCTCCGCTGCCATCGTCCCCATTCTTTGGCGGCGTGCTCCCGGCGACCGATTCGTTGGCAGCACCAGGGGACTGTTCCAAGGCCAGTTCGGCAGCCAACACAAGATTGTGGCCGGCATGTTGGGGCAGGTAGCCGTTGAGCACCACCCCCTTCCCCTCCGCTCCCGAGCGAGCGTTCGCCGAGAGCACACGCATCATGGCCGGCAACCGCAAAACGAGCTTGCGTCCATACGCGTGCGGATTCAGGCGGGCGCAGTATGTCTCGATCGTATCGGCCAACGCAGCCACTCTTTCGGCAAGGGTTTTGGCCAGCACCTTGGCCGGCTCATCGAGCGTGGCAATGGTGTCGATTTCGATATAAAAGTTTTGGCCGCAGTGCAGCGATAAGGCCGCTGCCGCCGCTACTTTTGGCGACGTTGTTTTTGACGCTGTGGCTTTGCCTGTCAAAAAAAAGTCTCCTAGGGGTTCTACCAACTTGACGAGTGATCCAGCCATTACGGCTCGGCCGTCATTGAGCAAATAGGTGGGTGAACCAAAAAGCGTGAGGTGACGTTTACGGTCAAGCATGCCAACGAGTACCTCCAGATCGAGTGGCAGACTGGCCTTGATTGTGTCGGACCTATCCGCCTCGCGGCCAGACTCGACCATCTCCTTCAGAATGACCTCTCCAGCCACCACGAGTACCTGCCCCTGCTCGGCTGAAGGCAGCCAATACGACAGGGTTTCACCCTTATAAATCGTCTCTGTTTTGAGCGTGACTTCTTTTGTATCGCCCCACGCGCTTTTCCAACTGGCAGGATCGATCGGCGTGGGGATAGGCTTGGTAAGCCGAAACATAAAGCCGCCGACAACCTGATCGCGGCCGTCTGCTTGCCAGCCGGCTTGTAAAACTTCGATCCCGCTCAACTCACAGCCGCACATTCTCGTCAGCCTTTTAGTTGCCTCTTCCACTTGCGGTCCCAGCGACCGCACAAAGAGCAACCCTTCTGGATCGTTATGGATGTCGGCGGGCCGAGCCAGCAGGATCAACTGCGAGCCTGGCGGAAGATACTCCAGATTCGGCGGCAGACCAGCTGTCGGCGATGCCCACGGCAGATCGGGATCGCTGATGGGGACTGGCTGCGCAACATTTTTTTCGCCCGCAGGTGGCTTGGGGACAGGTGACGGCGGATCGCTGATCGCTCCAACAACGGGAATCTCAGCAGGGGGTGTGGGTGGCTTTGGGTCGCCAGCGGATGGCGGATCGGCCGCTGGCTTTTTCTTAGACACGAGCGATTTCCCCTTCGACTTGGAGTCGAAAACTGGTGCTGACCAGAAAAGAATGGCTGCGATCGCGGCGACTGAAACGACACCCACCATGCTCATTCCAATCAGGCGCAGCCGGGCCGCCCGCCGCCTCGCGGCCAGCGTGGCCTTTTGGATCGCCAAATCGAACAGGCCGGGCGCCCTGCCAGCGCCGATGGAAATGCGGGGAGTCGCTAGCGTCTCGACGCCGGTAAAATCTGCCGCCCCACTGACGATCGCGGTCGCTTGGGCAACCTCCGGGACCGAAAGCGATCTGGGAGCGGCCTCTGGCAGCGCGGGGCTGGATCGCATCGCAGAAGTGTCTCTCGCTGCCCCCCCTAACGCAGCACCTTCAGAGAGATCGGCCAAGCCAAAGCACTCTGCGATCGCTGCGGCGGCCTCTTGGGCAGTTGGATAGCGTGCGGCTGGATCGCGTGCCACCATCAATGAGATCAACGCCGCCACCTCCGCAGGCACACGCGGCGGGCCCAGCCGTGCCGGGCCCAAGACGGCAGCCTGTGCAAGCGTGTGCTGGGGGGTTTTCTGCCAGCACGGCGGCAAACCTGTCAGCATCGCATGAAAGACGCAGCCGAGTGCGTAAACATCGCTGCGGGCGTCGCACACTCCTCCCGGCACCATCAATTCCGGCGCGATAAACGAGGCCCGTCGTCCCAGTTGCCCAACCCGCTCCGGAGTGTCGGCGGGCACGCTCCTGGTTACCTGATGCGGATCAACTCCCAGCGGAAACTGCAGCAAACGAACGCTCCCCGATCGAGCCTCTGCATCGGCCGCTGGCGGCTCACGCAGCAGCGTATCGAGTGAGATGGCGCCATGAACGGTGCCGAGGCGATGCAGTTCAGCGACCGCTTGAGCAATCGCAAGAATCAGCGTTCCGGCGTGACCGCTTTCGAAAGCTCCGAGGCGAGCCAACTCATCGCCCATCGACATACCCTCAATCTGCTCGCAGACAATAAATCGTTGGGCTTGCGACTGCTCAAGCGCCCAGGTGCGACTGAGCATTTTGCTGGTAGCTTGATGTGCAATCGTCGTCTGCCGCACGATTGTGGTCCAGACTTCGATTTGATTGCAGAGTGATTTGCTCAAGAGCACCAGACGGACTTCTCGTCCAGATGGATCGTGACGGGCCCGGAAGAGCAGTCCCCGGCCATCGCATTCCAGCCTGTCGATAAGTCGATAATCGTCAATAAAGTAGGGCCCTCGTTCACCCCGCGCAAGCCTTCTGGCCTGCCAGAGGCTGAGCATCCCCCGCTTGACAAGCCACTCGGCGACCACTGCTGTGGCGGCAGCTTGCGACGGCTCGGCCGCTCGTCCGGGCTGGGTGGGCAGTCCCTGAAACTCACGACTCAGGCTTTCCAGCATGCCCGGGTCGATCAGTTTGCTGGCAGCAACAAGCTTCCAGAACTTCTCTACACTGACAATGTTGGGGGTTGGCTTCGGCATCGGCCTGCATCCTGTTTAAGATTCTTTGCAGCACAATTCTAGCTGTTTTTCCTCTTGAGCGATAAGCTGCCACAGTCCTGTCCGTTCGTTTCGCCGTTCGTTTCCCCTTAGGAGAGACACAACTTCATGCGTTCCAGTGAAGCCAGCAGAATCTACTTTGACCGCGCGGCCGATCAGCTCGATCTCTCCGATAATATGCGGCGATTGCTGCTCACGGCTAAACGGGAGGTGCAGGTGCAGATTCCCGTCGAGATGGATTCAGGGGATGTCGCCACTTTTATTGGCTACCGCGTGCAGCACAACAGCGCTCGAGGCCCGATGAAGGGAGGGCTTCGCTACCACCCGCAGGTCGATCTCGAAGAGGTGCGGAGCTTGGCAGCCTTGATGACTTGGAAAACGGCCGTAGTCAACATTCCCTACGGCGGAGCCAAGGGGGGCATCTCACTGGACCCCACAAAAATATCGCCACGCGAACTCGAGCGCATCACCCGTCGCTTTGTCGATGCGATCCACGATCTCTTTGGACCCGATGTCGACATTCCGGCCCCCGACATGGGCACAACTCCGGATGTGATGGCTTGGATCATGAATCAGTATGGCAAGTACCATGGCTTCTCTCCCGCCTGTGTCACCGGCAAGCCGGTGGAGTATCACGGCATTCCCGGTCGCGACGAAGCCACCGGCCGAGGGGTCGGGAGCTTGACGCTCAAACTCCTCAGCCGCCTCGGCCGCAGGATCGCCGGCACATCTGTTGCGATCCAAGGCTTTGGCAACGTCGGTTCGCATACGGCAAAGTTTCTCCACGACGCGGAGTGTCGGATCGTAGCCGTCAGCGATGCCTTTGGCGGCTTCCATCGCACCGAGGGCTTGGATGTGCTGGAATTATTTCGCCATTCCAATTCTCACTCCGGCCGACTCGAGGGCTTTAGCGGGGGGGACCAAATGACCAATGCCGAACTCCTCACGCTCGACTGCGACGTGCTGATCCCGGCCGCACTCGGCGGCGTGCTCACCCAAGAAAACGCCCGAGCTGTGCGGGCACCGATCATTGTTGAAGGTGCCAACGCCCCGATCCAGCCGGAAGCCGATCTCATCCTCGACCAGCGAGGCATCGTTGTGCTGCCAGATATTCTGGCCAATGCCGGCGGTGTCACGGCCAGTTGGTTTGAATGGGTGCAAAACCGCCAGCATTACCAGTGGGGGATCAACCGGGTGCGGCAAGAGCTGGATCGGATTTTGGGCGAAGCATTTGAACAGGTCTGGCAGCTTTCGACATCGCGAAAAGTGACGCCACGCACGGCTGCCTATATGCTGGGTGTCGGCCGCGTGGGCCGAGCAACAGTACTCGGAGGAATCCAATGACCACTTCTGAATCACTGAGCAAAAGCTCTCTGAAAACCATCCCGCTCTTTCAAGGTTTCAACGACACTGACTATTCGCAAATCGCCGATGTCTCCAATGTCGTTATGTTTGAGACTGGGAAGCTTGTCTTGGAGCAGGGCGCTGTCAGTCGCGATCTCTGGGTCTTGCTGGATGGAACCTGCGAGGTGTCGCGACGAATCGATCTTCATAAGCCCGATTCAAAGCGAGTGGTGCTAGCGATGCTTGAACCGCCAGGCCATTTTGGCGACATGTCTTTTTTCAGTCCCTCACCGCATTCGGCTGACGTGAAGACGGTGACGGCGGTAAAACTTTTGCGGATCACGCATCCCGACTACAAAGAACTGATCGCTGAAGGTGTTCAGGTGGCCTATAAATTGGCGTACAATGTCACGGAGTCGCTGGTCCGTCGGTTGCGTCGAATGGACGACTGGGTTGCCGAACTGGCCGCTTCATCGGGCGCTCATGAAGAGGCCCATCATCCCGAGTGGCAGAGTTTCCGCGAAAAACTTTTCGACCGCTGGAATCTCTAGCGCGATCTCGATCGCGATTTGCCATTGCGAAATTCCGGTCACGGCGATGACTCGACGACCACTGCCTGCTGCGCCGTTCTAGGGCGATACCAATCGCCGCGCAGCCAGTCGACGATACGTTCGATCTGGCTTTCTTTTTCAGTCTGGCCAAACCTCGGCATGCGGTCGTTTGTGTCGCCATAAAATCGTTCGTGGGTCGGATCGGTGATCAACCCGATCAGCCACGCTCGCGAACCCCATCCCGTAAGGTCTGGGGCACTGCCAAACTCCGTGCCATTGTCACGAAATGCATGGCAGGAACCGCACCGCTGGGTGTCTGCAATCAGGCGGCGACCCGGCTCGATCAGGGCGGCCGTGCCCTCGGCCAAAGCCTGCTCGGGCAGGCCCGCTTCGGCGTTCATGGCGGCAATCACCGCTTCGATATCGTTGGGCTTCCATGTGTCACGGTCGGTGAGATCGTTTTTGACAAAGTTGACCATGTCGTCGTCTTTGTGCGCTGTGTTGCCAAAGTAGGCTGGGCCATCCACCTGCACAGGATCGAGCAGGCCCCGCACCCAAGCGGCCGTGCCAAAGCCAAAGAGATTGGCGGCCAACGACTCGGCCATCTGTTCGGTCGCCAGCGGAAGAGCAGGATCAACATGGCTGTGGCAGCTTGCGCATTTCTGCGCAAAGAGCCGCGGGCCTTGGCTCTTGGCGTCGCTTCGAACCAGCTCCAGCGCCCCCGAGGGGGGAATGCGTTCGGGACGACTGGCCAATTCGATCGCCCGCACGCCAGCCACCTCGGCCGCTGCTGCCGCCGCCAAAAACGATTGCGAGTGGCGGAAGGCTGCCAGCTTGGCAAACTTTTTTTGCATGGCGACAATTTTGGTTTGATCGCCTCCCAGAACCTCGGCCACTTTTTTTGAATCTCCTTCCGTCTGGCGATAGAACGCGTCGGCTTCGGCCAGAGAGGCTTTATCCATCCAGAGAGAGCAGTAGTCTTCGTTGAGCGCAAGGGCTGTCAGCAATCCAATCCCGGCCAGAAGCGACAGCGTAAAGACGATGTTAAACCTATGCCCCAGATTCCAGCGACCGATGATCGGCATCAAAAACATGGCTCCCATCACGAGCCCCGGTACGACAATCGCACCTAAGAATTCCCCGCTGGCACCCCAGCCCTCAAAGACTTTGAGAAACTGAAACAAAAAAAGAAAATACCACTCCGGCCGCGCCGCAGCGTACGGCTGGGAGGGATCGGCTGGGGCGCCGAGTTCGGCGCCCAGTTCGCCCAATACGATCGGCCGGCCCTCCAGCATGGCAACCAGTGCGGGCATCAGGATCACGCCCAGCACAACGGCCATGACCGCTAAGCAGGCAACGGCGTCTTTCAGCACCTGATCGGGCCAAAACATGCCATCGGCCCGCACCATCGGCTGCCTTGCACAGAGGCCGTGCTTGCGAAACAGCGAGAGATGCACCACCAGCATCAGCACCAGCGTGGCCGGCAAAAAGCCGGCGTGCAATGCAAAAAATCGCGTCAGCGTGTGATGGCCGTAGTCAGGCCCTCCCACCACCACCTGCTGGATCGACGGCCCCAAGACGGGTACGAGCCCCGCTAAGTTTGTGGCGACGCGAGTGGCCCAGTAGCCCTTCTGATCCCAGGGCAGCAAATAGCCCGTCAGGGCCATTCCCAAAACCAGCATCATCAGGACAAGACCCAGCCAGAAATTCACCTCGCGCGGCGCGCGGTAGGCCCCGTCGATCACCACCTGCATCAGATGCAACGCCAGCAGCACCACCATCGCCTGCGCCATCACATGATGGATGCCACGAAGCAGCCAGCCACCGGCCATTTCGTGCTGAATAAAGTAGACGCTTTCCCACGCGCTCTGAGCCCCGGCCGAATAACTCGACCAGAGCACCAGCCCCGTGATCAGCTGAGTCATAAAGGCAAACACCAGCGTGCTTCCCCAGACATAACGCCACCTAGCCCCACCCGGCACGCGCTCGTAGAGTGTCTCATGCACAAGCGCCCTGTAGCCTGTGCGGTCATCGAAAAAATTGGCCAACTGGCCAAGCAGGCCTGGCTTACTCTGAGTCGGATCGCTGTATTTTTGTCGCTGGATCGCACTCACGGACGAGGCACCTTTCCGGCAATGCCTGTGTAGAAGTTTTCCCACTTCACAATTACTTCGCCATTTTTTCCAATCCGGCATTCGAGAGAATCCATTGCCCTAGGACTCGGACTCGGTGCCACCATACGGCCGTCAAATGTAAACTTGCTGTTGTGGCAGGGACAGCGAAAGCACCTCTCAACCGGATCGATCTCAACAAAACAACCGGCGTGAGGACAGGTTGCCGAGAGGGCCTGCACTTGGCCGGAGACTTTTTGTCGACAGAGATAGACGGCTCCGATCGGCTCGCCGGCAAAGCCAGTCCAGGCATCCAATCGGTCGGCCACCACGGGAAATTGCCGCGGCACGCCATCGGCCGGGATGGACGACGTTTTGGTAACAGGCAAAAACTCTGCTACGGCACCGCGTCTCCGCAGAGGATCCAGAAACATCCACACGCCGGCTGCCAGCGGCGTGAGCGTTGCTAACCCACCGCAGACAAGGGCCAAAGCCTTGGCCCCAAAGGCCCGTCGGCCACCTGCTGAATCGCCAGCAGATAATGGATCGCCCGTAGATGGGCTAGTCGCAGGCAGATTTTTACTCATGTGTGCTGGCATGTTTGGATCCTGCTTTGAGTTTTGATCCCGCGAGGCTGATGATCCTGCTCTACACAACGACCGCATCTGCCAGCCAGGCTTCGTCAACGGCCGCCGCCACGCGATCACTCGCCGCATCCAGCGGTCCGTCCAGGATCGCACCTGCCGCTGCCTTGTGGCCGCCGCCTCCGAACCTCGCCGCCAACACACTGGCGTCGACATGACTGCGACTGCGAAAACTGACTTTGATTCGTCCATCGGTTTGCTCAATGAGAATGATAGCCATCTGCGTTCCCTTGACCGCCAGCGTGAGGTTCACCAAGTCCTCGGTGTCGCTGGGAAGTGCCCCGGTCTCTTTGATGTCGCTGGCACGCAAAAGTGATGTGATGATTTTTCCATCGTGGGATGTCAAAGCGCCCGAGAGCGTGCGGCCGATCAGGTGCAGGCGGGCAATCGAATCCTGCTCGCAGATTTCACAGTAGATTGCCGGTGGACTGGCCTGCGCATCGACAAACCTCGCCGCAATCCGAAATGTTTCGGCGGTGGTCGATGGAAAACGAAACCAGCCTGTGTCGGTGGCCAGGGCTGCAAAAAGAGGCGTGGCGATTTCCTTGGTCAACGGCACTCGCAGTCGCTGTGCGACCTCGGAGACAATCCGACTGGTGGCCTCGGCGGTGGTGTCTTTGAACCAACGGTCGCAAAGATTGTCTTCACTCACGTGGTGGTCGATCACCACTACTTTCTCACGCATTTTTTTGACCACATCTGCCATCGCACCGAGCTGGGCCCAGGCACTGGTATCCAGCACGATGAGCAGATCCCGATCGGAAAGATCGGCTGGCTTGACTCCTGAGGCCAGCGATTCAACCTTTCCCTGGGGATCGATCCACGCCAGATTGGCTGGCGTGGCCTGCGCGTTGACGATCCGCACGTGTTTGCCGAGAGATTCTAGGATTGCAGCCATGCCCAACTCACTGCCGAGGGCGTCGCAATCGGGCCGCACATGGCTGGTGAGCACCACTCGCTGTGAAGTCTTGAGAATCTCAAGCAAACTGGCCCAATCGAGTCGCATCATGCCTCCGTAAAAAGTTTTCTAGGGTTCGCTTCACGGCGCAGCGATTCGAGCTGCGCTGGCAACATCGCCGGCTAGCTGCGACTTGAGCTGGTCGATCGTACCGAATTTTCGAGTCTCGCGCAGTCGCTGCAGGAAGTCAATATCGAGCGATTCGCCGTAAAGATTGCCTGAGTAGCCGATCAAATGGGCCTCGACGGTGATCGCCGTCTCGCCAAAGGACAGCGTGGGGCCAATGTGAACGGCCGCCGGCCAAAACTTTCGACCGCTGCCCCCCGACATTTTATCAGCCATCGCCTCGACCACAGCCACGCGGGCCGCATAAACGCCCCCAGCCGGCAGCAGGGTTTGAATCTCAGCCAGATTGGCGGTGGGAAAGCCGAGCGGGCCGCCTCGCTTGGCTCCCTCGATGACGCATCCGCTCAAACGGTAGGGAGCCGTCAGCAACGCTGCGGCCTCACTCACATTCCCAGAGGCAACCAAGCCTCGAATCCGCGAACTCGAGACTGGTTCTCCCTCAACCAGCACGGGGTCGACTGTTTCAATCGCCACGCCATCAGCCTGGCAGAGCGCGGCCAACAGAGCGATGTCGCCGATGCGATTGGCTCCAAAGCGAAAGTCGGGGCCTTCGACAATGCCTCTGGCCCGCAGCCTACCACGGAGAATCTCCGCATAAAAAACACTCGCGTCCAGACCCATCAACGCCTTTGTGGCGGGCTGCACAAGCACCGCGTCAACGCCCAGCGAGAGGAGTAACTCGGCTCTTCTGTGCGGCGTGGAGAGTGGGACAGGTGCCGTTCGAGGCCGCACAATAGTGGCCGGATGGGGATCAAATGTGAAGGCCGCCGCCGGCATGTCGAGCCGATGAGCCATCGCCAGCAGTTGCTTGATGATGGCAGCATGCCCCAGATGAACGCCATCAAAATTGCCCACCGTGACGGCGCAGGCAGGATCGCCAGCCTGCAAATTGGATTGCCAGCGACTGCTTGTCGCCAACACTACCGGAGAGAGGATGCTGTTCACAATACGGGCGATGCTGGGCTCTCACACAAAGGTGCTGGCATGAATCGGGTAGGAAAGATGGCGGCCTAGAGTGTAGTCTACTGACTCAGCCCGCCGATGCTCTGGCCAGCAAAGTCAGCGATTTTCTGCATCTCTCTATTTTCATAAGCTCTCTAAATGTTTCATAAGCTCTCTATTCTTTCATACAAGGAAACGAAGACCCGTGCCAAAATTTGTCATTGAGAGAGAGATTCCTCAGGTCGGTAAACTGTCTCCGCAGGAATTACAGGCCATCTCACAGCAGTCGTGCGCTGTCTTGCGAGGCATGGGCCCGCAGATTCAGTGGGTAGAAAGCTATCTCACCGACGACAAAATCTACTGCGTCTACATCGCACCGAACGAAGAACTGGTGCGCGAACACGCTCGCCAAGGTGGGTTTCCCGCCAGCCGAGTCTCACTGGTGCGGGCCATCATCGATCCGACCACCGCCGAGTAGAAAATAGCTGAGCCACTTCGGAAACTCCGTTTGAGCCTGATATTCTTTTCTGGAGACCCTTCTCAATGCTTTTTTCTTCCTGCCCCTCGCTCGCGATTGTAAAACTTGGATCGTTCGTCGCCCTCTCCTGCCTGCTGCTGCCGGCCGCCGCCGCTGAGCCTGCCGCTGATGCAGCAGATTTCCAAACAATTTTTACCGGCACAGACGGCCTCGTGGGCTGGCATGTTTCGGCTCAGAGCGGGCATAGCAACGCCAGCGGCAAGAAGAGCGGAGGAAAATGGGTTGTCGAAGACGGCGCCATCACTGGCAGTCAAGACATCCCGGGCAATGGCGGCATCATTCTCACCGACAGAAACTACGGCGACTTCGAAGTCCGACTGGAAATGAAAAATGATTTCGGCCCGGATAGCGGCCTCTTTTTACGATCCACCGAGGATGGCCGCTGCTACCAGGCCATGATTGATTACCACGCCGATGGAAATCTGATGGGCGTTTATGGAGAAGGCCTCGGTGGCAATCCACACTTGCGAAACTTCAGCTTCCTCGACACCGTTGAGAAGATTAAAGCCAATAGCGCCCCCGTCCCACTTCCGGTCGCCCCGGAGGAGTGGAAGGATTTCTGGAACCCTCATGAATGGAACGAGTTGTCGGCACGGATCGTTGGGAATCCTCCCACAGTCACCACATTTATCCGAGGAAAGAAGTTTATGGAATACACCGACACCGAGAAACGCCTGCCCGACATCGGTCGGATTGGTCTTCAGGTGCATGGTGGTGGCAATTACACCCAGCAGTTTGTTCGCTATCGTAATGTCCGCGTCAAGGAGCTGAAGCCTGAAAACAATAAGTGATCGCTGGCTGACTGAACAATTCGCGGGGCAGCCGATACTCCTCGCGCTTGCCAAGGTATCATTGCGGGAGCAATTCAAAGAGACTCTTTGCCTAGACTCATAAGGCGGCGATCATGAGCGAATTGATTGAAGACAAGCAGATTTACCTGTCGGCCGAGATGGCCGGTCGGCTCGCTGCGATCGACATCGGCTCCAATAGCGTGCGGTTGCTTGTGGCCGAATCGCTGCGTGGGGGAAACTACCGAATCCTCGATGAAGAACGCGAGCCCACGCGACTCGGTCGCAGCGTGGCGACCAGTGGCCAGCTCGATGACGAGTCGATGGAGCGGACGCTGGCAGCTTTGCGCACATTCAAAGAGATCGCGGCCGGCTATCAGGTGACCAATCTCCGCACGATTGCCACCTGTGCTGTGCGTGAAGCCAGGAACGGTCCAGAGTTTTGTCGCCGGGTGCGAGAGGAGATTGGCCTCGAGGTGGAGGTCATCACCGCCGATCGGGAAGCAAGGCTGGCGTTTTCGAGCGTGCAACATGCCTTCGATCTCTCGGGCAAGAATGTGATCGTGGCCGACATTGGCGGCGGCAGCACAGAAATCGTGTTTGCCACCGGCAACCTCATCGAGTCAATCTTCACAACTCCCTTGGGCGCTGTGCGGCTGACGGAACAATTTGGCATCCGCGAAGGCTTGTCTGCGGAAGAATTGCAGCGGTGTCTTATCAAGATGGACGACGAGATTAGCTCCTGCCTGAAGAAACGCACAACGCGGCCGCTCTTTGCCCCCCACTTCCTCGTCGGCTCCGGGGGCACCTTCACGACGCTTGCCGAACTGGTGATGGCCTCTAAACGCCAGATCGACATTCCAGTCGCTGGCTATAAGGTGTCGCACGCCGAACTGCGGCACCTGCTCGATCGCCTCCGCAAGATGCCGCTGCGGGCCAGACGCAGCATGTCTGGAATGACGCCCGACCGCGCCGACATCATCGTTGCCGGCCTGTCGATCATTGACGGCTTGATGAAGCGATTTCATGTCAACACGTTGCTGATCCACACCCGCGGAGTCCGCGACGGACTGGTGCGGGAGTTGATCGACGATTCCTTGGGCACAAGCGACGACGATCCTTCACAGCGTGACCAAGCAATTGAGCGACTGGCTGCAGCCTGCTCGGGCGAGCCTGAGCACGGCCGCCAAGTGGCAGCCTTAGCCGGGCGAATTTTTGCACAACTTGCCGAGCCCTTCAAACTTCTCCCGGGCGACAAACTGCTGCTGGAGTGTGCGGCGCGGTTACAGGATGTGGGATATGTCATCAATTACGAACAGCACCACAAACACAGCTACCATCTGATTCGTCATAGCCGTCTGCCAGGCATTCGCGCACACGATCTGGAATTGATTGCCAATGTGGCGAGGTATCACCGCGGCGCCCACCCCAAACGCAAACACGAGAACCTCTTCAAGCTCGCCGTCGAGGATCAGCAACGCGTGCAAAAAATGGCCGCCATTCTCCGTATCGCTGGCGGTCTTGATCGCAGTCGTTCGCAGCAGGTTCGCGATCTACTCGTGGGGGTGGAGGAGGACACGATCACCCTCGATGTGGTTGCCGATCAAGAACCGCTGGTTGATATCTGGGGTGCCGAACGCCGCAGCGATCTGTTTGAAAAAGTCTTTGGTGTTTCACTCTTCATCCGCTGGGCATCGGCCGAACCACGTGCCGTGGCGATCCCAAAAAATGACAAGGCCGATAAACATCGCGGCACACACAAACCCAAAAAGTCGCAGCAGTCGCACGAATCAAACGGCTCTGCTTCCGAGTGAATCACAAAAACAAGTGGGCCGAGGAGACCCCTAGCAGGATCGCCAGACAAGCCGCCACCTACCGTGCGGCCAGGATTGCTTCGGCACACTTTGGGCCATCTCCCTAATCGCTCTCACCGGACTTTCTGCCGTGCCGGGCATTTTCCGCAAGAAAGAGCCCGCTGATGGTCGATGCAAGGAGCATTTCTCTTTCTCGGAAGCCTTTTTTTGAGTGGGGTGCGTGTGAACCGAGATTTCCTCAAAACCTCTGTCGCCACAATCGGGCTGCTAGTGGCTCTGGCCGTTAATTCGTCTGCAAGCTTTGCGGAACTGCCCGAGATGCGTTGGGTCAAAAGACTCGGTGAACGAAAGCCGCTTTCACACGGCACACCCCACAAGCAGGCCCCCTCTCAGCCCGGTGCCACGCCCTATGTCACAGGCAAAGACAAGCGGCCTAAATATTTTGTGCCACCAACCAATCCCCGCACGCCGACCTGGAAAATGTACGGCACGCCACCGGGAGTCGTGCCGGGAGACTGGCCCACCTATGCTCCGCTGGGGTTCGGAGGATATCGCTTTCCAGCGGTAGGCAATCAGGCTTACCGCTAAAAAAGGCTGCGTCCGCTCGTGCCTATTGGTCGGTCACCCCTGCGACTGCCTCAAGAAGCGTGAGAGTTATGCGAGACCTGCTCGAAGTGAGTCCGTCGGGACTGTACTGCGCTGTCGGGGAATTCTACATCGATCCCTGGCGACCGGTGCCGCGAGCCATCATCACCCACGCCCATGCCGATCATGCGCGGTCGGGATGCGATCGCTATCTCTGCGCTTCTGCCGGCAAACTTATCCTCCGCACGCGACTCGGCGGTCATGCACCGATCGACACGCTTCGTTACGGCGAAACAATCTTCATCAATGGCGTCAACGTCTCGCTTGCTCCGGCCGGGCATGTGCTTGGTTCGGCACAGGTGAAAGTGTCGCACGGGGGCATGACATGGGTGGTGAGCGGCGACTATAAGACACAGACCGATCCAACCTGCCAAGCCTTCGAGTCGCTCAAAGCCGATGTGTTCGTGACAGAGTCCACCTTTGGTATGCCGATCTATCGCTGGCAAGATCCAACGATCATTGCCGCTGACATCAATCAGTGGTGGCGTGACAACCGCGACGCCGGACGCACCAGCGTGCTCTTGGCCTACGCACTGGGCAAGGCGCAGCGACTGGCAGCCATGGTCGATCCATCGATTGGCCCGATCGTGGCCCATGGAGCGGTGATGAAGATGGTACGAGCCTATCGCGACAGCGGCGTGCGACTGCCGGCAATCGACGGCGTGCCGCCGCGAACAAGGAAGGTTGGCGGTGGCCGGTCGCTGGTGATCGCGCCACCATCTGTGGCGGGCAGTCGTTGGCTGAATCTGTTTGGCGACACGAGCGTAGCGATGGCTTCAGGCTGGATGGCACAGCCAGGCGCGCACCAGCAACGGGGGTTTGACCGTGGCTTTGCCATCTCCGACCACGCTGATTTTCCAGGCCTGCTCTCTGCCATCGAAGCCTCGCAGGCGAAGCGAGTGCTCGTCACGCATGGGGCAACCGAATCGCTGGCCGGCTTCCTGCGGGAACGCGGCCTCGACGCCCAAGCCCTGCAAACACCGACTCAAGATGAGCCAGCGACCCGGGGCCGGGTGCGAGATACCTGATAATCAGCCCGATGATCTTCAATAAAAGATCGCGAGCCAGAGCCTGGAGGACACAATTCCCCTGCGACGCTACTGCGATTGAATCTGGCAAAAAGCGATTGGCAATGCGTCGAGCAGATCTCGCGCGGTCATAGAGATTTCACCCATCGCGAAAGCGGCGATGTCGCCGGCGCGGCCGTGAACCCACGCCGCCAGTCGCGCTGCAGCGAAGGGCTGGAAGTGCTGCGCCATCAGTGCCGCGACAATGCCCGTCAGCACGTCCCCCGTTCCGCCCGTTGCCATTCCGGGATTTCCTGTTTCGTTATGAGCCTGCTGCGTCGCATCGACCACAAGTGTGGCTGAGCCTTTCAGAACAATGACAGCTCCGATCGCGCGGGCCATTTCGACTGCCGACTCCTCCAGCGCTCTTCGATCGTTCTCGATCGCCGCAGCAGGATCGCGCGATAAGAGTCGCAGCATCTCGCCAGCATGGGGCGTCAGCACTCGGGGGCCGGCGTGCTGCGAAAGAGTTTTGTGATCCAACTGAGCCAGGGCCCAGAGGGCATCGGCATCGAAAACGGCTGGCTGTGGAAGTTCGCTCCAGAGCCGTTGCACAAGGAGCGAGACTGCCTCGCAGCGCCCTATCCCGGGCCCAACAGCGACAGCGTCTGCTAATTTTATTCGAGCTAGAATCCCCGCAAAGGCCTGGCTCGAAAAGGTGCCCTCGGCTTCAGCCGGAAAGCCCCGCGTCATCAAGCATGGATCAAAGCTGGCCACAATCGTCACGATCGGTTCGGGCACGAGCACTTCCACTAACCCTGCGCCGCTGCGCAAGGCCGCCATGGCTGCGAGTGCTGGGGCACCCGCCATTCCAGCAGAGCCACCGACCAAAACAACGCGTCCGTAGTTGCGTTTGCTCGTCTTTGGCCCGCGTCGCAAGATCGTCGGTAGGTCGTGAGGCAGGGTCGCCGCCGGCAGATCGGCTCGAAAAAGGGGAACTCGCCACACGACAGATTCTCCAAAATTCCAGTGGGTATATCGACGCGACACCGCTGCAATCCGATTTATCTTGACTGCTATGGCGGAAAAGGACTACCTTCGGCCCGCAGACTTATTTCTCAGACTGTCAGTTTGGTGGCCTAGGAGACGGTTTCACGCCATGAGTGCCGCACAAAATTCGGGCGACATTTTCGATGTCAAAAAAGTTCGACGGTTGATCGAACTGATGAAGGAGCACGATCTCGCCGAAATCGACCTCAAACAGGCCGACCAGCGAGTTCGCATCAAACGCGGCCAAGAGGTCGTTACGCACTCAGCAGCACCCGCGCCACGGCCGGCTGTGACTGCCGTCGAACCGGTCGCAGAGGCCAGCTCCCGGATGCTTGTTGTCACCAGCCCAATGGTTGGAACATTCTATCGGTCGTCGAACCCTGAGTCGCCCCCGTTTGCCAAGGTGGGCGACCGCATTGGGCCGGAGAAAACGGTCTGTATCATCGAAGCGATGAAGGTATTCAACGAGATTCCAGCTGGTGTTTCTGGACAGATCGTAGCGATCTTGGTCGAGAACGGCGTCGCAGTCGAATTCGGCCAACCGCTGATCAAAATCGATCCCGAGGCGTGACGGGCGGTTTGGCGTTGACGCAACAGCCGTTCTTTGTGGCCCGAGGTGGGAGTCTATGTTCAAACGGATTTTGATAGCCAATCGAGGTGAGATCGCGCTGCGAGTGATTCGCGCTTGCCGTGAACTCGGCGTTGAAACGGTGGCGATATACAGCCAAGCCGATCGCGATGCGTCCTACCTCAAACTTGCCGATGAGACGATCTGCATCGGTTCGGCGCGGGCTGCCGACAGCTATCTGCGGATCGATCGCGTGATCAGTGCTGCCGAAATTGGCAATGTGCAGGCCATCCATCCCGGTTACGGATTTCTGTCTGAGAACGCGCACTTTGCTGAGGTCTGTCGGTCTTGCGACATCGGTTTTATCGGCCCGACACCGGAAACGATGGCCCGTGTTGGCGACAAAAACTCTGCCCGCGCTTTGGCTCGTGAGGCCGGCGTGCCCTGCGTTCCGGGCAGCGACGGACTCCTTGCCGACGAACAGGAGGCGCTGAAGACCGCTCGTGAGATCGGCTTTCCAGTACTTCTCAAGGCGACGGCCGGAGGGGGTGGCAAGGGGATGCGTGTGGCCGCCAATGATCTGGCTCTTTCCTCTGCATGGCAGCAGGCCTCGGCCGAGGCACAGGCAGCCTTTGGCAATGCCGGCATCTACATCGAACGCTACATCGAACGGCCACGGCATGTGGAGGTGCAAATCCTTGGCGACATGCACGGCACCATCGTGCATCTTTGGGAACGCGACTGCTCGACGCAGAGGCGGCATCAAAAATTGATTGAGGAGAGCCCCTCTCCGCGACTTGCCGGCGAAACTCGCCGTGCGATGTGCGATGCAGCGGTGAGGTTGGCCAAGGCGGCTGGCTACTATTCGGCCGGGACGGTCGAATTCATCGTGGATCAAGCGGGTCATTTCTATTTTATAGAAATCAACGCCCGCATTCAGGTGGAGCATCCTGTCAGTGAGATGGTCACGGGCATCGATCTGGTCAAGGCACAGATTCGCGTGGCCGCCGGCGAAAAAATCGACCTCAAGCAAGCCGACATCACCGCAAGTGGCGTAGCCATTGAATGCCGCATCAACGCCGAAGATCCTGCCAATGGGTTTCGCCCTTGCCCCGGCCGGATCGAGCAGATCATTGCCCCGGGGGGCTTTGGCGTGCGGTTTGATTCGCATGCCGTGGCCGGGTATGTCGTGCCACCTCACTACGATTCGCTGATCGGCAAACTGATCGTGCACCAACCGACGCGAAGTGAAGCGATTCAAACGATGATCCGGGCGCTCAAGGAACTGCGCATTGAGGGCATCAAGACAACCGTTCCGCTGCACTTGGAGGTGCTTTCAAACTCCGCCTTTCATGATGCTCAAGTCGATACAACATTTGTCGAGCGCATGCTGGCCGGTTAAACTTTTTCGAATGAAACCTTTTTGAGAGGGTGTTTTTGCTGTGACTAAAATCCGTGATACGGGTGCGTCGCTCTCGCGCCCTCCAAAGGCCGCACATCCATTTCGTCGCGTGGCGATTCTCTTTGCTGGCGGACCTGCCCCTGCCGCAAATGCCGTGATCTCTACGGCAGCCATTTCGTTTTTACGCAACGACTGCGAAGTCCTCGGCATGAAGCATGGCTATTCGTCTCTGGCAGGGTATTCTGCCGAGAGCCCGCTCGTGGAGGGCAGCGACTTCGTGCAGGTGACCCCCACCTTTCTCAAGCGATCGCGTTCCAGCCAAGGCATCCTGCTGGGCACCGCTCGCACCAACCCAGGTCGCTTGATTTCGTCGCCAGCCCACTTTGACGATCCCGCTCGCGTTGCCCCGCTGAAAAATGTTTACGACGGCCTGCGGTCGCTCGGCGTTGAAGCACTGATCTCAATCGGAGGCGACGACACGCTGAAAACGGCAAATAAATTCAAGCTCTATCAGGACAGGCTGCCCGCTGGCAGCGTAAAAATTCCCGTCGTGCATCTGCCCAAAACGATTGACAATGATTACATGGGAATTGATTTTACTTTTGGTTATTTCACGGCTGTTGACACGCTGGGCGCTGAAATCCGTAATCTGCTTTACGATGCCGAGGCAGGCCGGACCTATTACCTCTGCGAAACAATGGGTCGCAGTGCTGGCTGGCTTTCCTACGGTGCTGCCATCGCCGGCGAGGCGAGCCTTGTGATCAGCGTCGAGGATATTCACGGCAAGTTTCTCGCTGAAGAAACGGTGACCCAGACAACAGGGCAGACCACAACCAAGTCGGTCATGAACACCGAAGAGGTGGTGAACCGGATCGTTAAGACCATGCGAGCTCGCGAGGAACGCGAAGGCAAGCAGTATGGAGTGATCGTGATGGCTGAGGGGCTGGCAGAATACCTTCCCAGCCGCAATCTCGAGGGAATTCCACGCGATGATCACGGCCACATTTCCATCGCGCATGTCCAGTTGGGCCGCATGTTTGCCAAGCTTGTTGCCGATGAATACCAGCGACAGACAGGCCGCTCGCGCAAAGTGGTGGGCTTGCAACTGGGCTACGAGGCCCGCTGCGCCCAGCCCCATGCCTTCGATATCATCCTCGGCAGTCAATTGGGCGTCGGCGCCTACCGGGCCTTGGCTGAACGGGGATTAAACGGCGTCATGGTCAGCGTGTCCGGGCAATTTGACTTAGACTACGTTCCCTTTGAGGAGCTTGTGGACCCCAACACGCTTGTGACTGTCGTGCGTTATGTCGAGCAGGGGAGCGATTTCCAGAATCTGGCACGATTTTTGGAAACGTTCGTCAACGAGTGACGATCCGCCCCTCGAGCCGTCAATCCCGCAATCTCTCCACGCGAGCGTATGGCTCTCTTTGCATGAGTGTATAAGCTTCTTGGCCGTTCGTGCCCTGCCCTCTGACGGCAAAACATGATCTTCCTGATTCAGCTTTGCGTCAGCGTGCCCTTGGTGCTTGGAATCCCGGACTGACGAGGATCTATTTCGACGGCAACGCGCAGGGCTCTGGCAGCGGCTTTAAAGATCGCCTCGGCGATGTGGTGGCCGTTGCGACCGTGATGCACAATGGCGTGGAAGTTTGCGCCGGCAGTGGCAACGAAACTTTCCCAGAAGACTTCCACTAACTGTGAGTCGAATGTGCCAATCGTAGGCACTGGAAAATCGACGGCGAAAACGATCGCGGCGCGGCCGCTGAGATCAATGGCCACCGTCGCCAAGGCCTCGTCCATGGGTATGACCGCATGACCGTAGCGGCGGATACCCCGGCGGTCGCCCAAGGCTTGACTCACAGCCTGCCCCAACGCGCGACCCACGTCCTCTACGGTATGATGGCCATCGACATGAATATCTCCATCACAGCGAACGGCTAAATCAATCAGCGAGTGACCGGCCAAGAGCGTCAGCATGTGGTCGAAAAATCCGATGCCTGTGGCGATTTCGGCAGTGCCCGTGCCGTCGAGATTGATCGAGAGAGCAATATTTGTTTCTACCGTTTTGCGTTCAACACTGGCTGTGCGTGGCATATAGAAATGTCTCGTTTCGAAAAAAATGCTGGCGTGGAGGAAGTGTGTAGTGGTTTTTAGATCGTCTTCATGCAATCCAGAAACGCATCGATCTCGGCGTCTGTCCCCACAGTGATGCGGAGGCCGTCGCCCCAACCGGTGTAATTCATATACCGAATCAAGATGCTATTTTTCTTCAGGGACTCAAACACTTCGCGGTGCGAACGCTCGGGGTGGGTGCACCAGACAAAGTTGGCTTGACTCTCCTGCACACAATAACCAAGTGATCGCATGGCCAGTGTCAGTCGCTGACGCGTACGAGTGATCGCAGCGCGGTTGGAAGCCCGCCACTCCTGATCATCAATGGCAGCAGTGGCAGCGGCAATGGCCAACGCGTCACAATTATACGAGTCTTTGACCTTGGAAAGTTGCTCGATGATCTGCGGCTGAGCGACGGCAAACCCAAAACGCAATCCGGCCAGTGCATACGACTTGCTCAAGGATCGCGTGACAATGATGCGAGCGTTCTGCTTGACAAGATCAAGGCAGTGGGCATCAGCGAAATCGCCGTAGGCCTCATCCACAACCAGTGCGCAAGGCAGTCGGTCGGCAATTTCTGCAATCCGTGGCGGCGGTAGCAGCGTGCCCGAGGGGCTGTTGGGATTGGCGATGATCGCTAATTTGAGGCCGCACGGTCCGCTGATCGGAGCGGCGGCAAAGGCATCGGCCAGCGACCAGTCGGGGTTGTAGTGAAACTCATCGCACACGGCGCCCTGAATGCCGGCCAGCGTGCGATAGAGGATGTAGCTGGGATAGGTCATCCTCAGCAATTCGCCGGGCCCGACAAACGACCGCACAAGGATCGTGAGGATATCGTCGCTGCCATTTCCGCAGATGATCCAGTCGGGATCGACGCCCAGAATCTCCGCCGCCCGCATACGAAAGACCCTTGCGAGCGGATCGGGATATTTTGCCAGCGTACGACCAGTGGCCGTGGCCACGATTGCGCGGGTTACAGCCGGCGACGGAGGATAAGGATTTTCGTTTGTGTTGAGCTTTATCCACTTGCCCCCCTGCGGTTGCTCGCCTGGCACGTAGGGTTCAAGCTCTGCGATTTGTGGGCGGACGAGCTGCTGGGCTTGTAGAACTCTAGAAGGGTTACGCGACATCATGCCAAAAGTCTACCTCACGCCACGCCCGCCACAGTACAACTCTTGCCTCCAGACCTCGGCACAACTCGGATAATCGGCTCGACTGTTCCAGCCGCCTTGCTGCCAGCTCCCTGCCGGATAGCTGCATCCCGGATCTCTTGACCCAAGCATCCAAGCGTGCTTTGGCACAAACACTCAGAGAGCCCCAGACTCTCGATTCAGGCGCACCTCGACGCTGCGGCGATGGGCAGTCAGGCCTTCGGTGTTGGCGAGGATCGTGATGTCGTCGGCCATTTCGGCCAGGTCGGAGGCTGACAATTTGATCACGCTGCCACCTCGCAGAAATTGATTGGCCGAAAGCCCGGCAGCAAACCGGGCGGTGCCACCAGTGGGGAGCACATGTGACGGTCCAGCGGCGTAATCGCCTGCGGCAACGGGGCTCATCGGGCCGATAAAGACTGCGCCGGCGTGGCGAATAGTGGCCAAGAGAGCCTCTGGATCAGCCGTCTCGATTGAAAGGTGCTCAGCGGCAAACTCGTTGGCCAGTTGCACCGATTCTGCCGAGTCGCGAGTGATCACGATTGCACAAAAACGAGAGAGGCTGTCTTGCGTCAAATCGCTCCGCTCCAGCACTGCCACCCGACGCTGAAGAGCTTCGGCCACCCGATCGGCGAGTACTGCGCAGAACGAAAGCAGGATCGCAGAGCCGGGAGAATGCTCGGCCTGTGCCAGCATGTCAGCAGCGATGTATTCCGGATTGGCAGTCGCATCTGCCACGATCACGATCTCGCTCGGCCCTGCAATCGAATCAATTGAGACATCGCCGTAAACATATTTCTTTGCCAGAGCGACAAATAAATTACCCGGACCTACGATCGTGTCGACTCGCGGCAAGCCTTCAATTCCGTAGGCCAGTGCCGCCACGGCCTGCGCACCGCCAGCCCGCACGACCTGCGTCACACCGAGTTCGTAGCATGTTGCCAACACATGGCTATTCTCTGAGCCAAACTTCGTTGGCGGGGCGACGACAACAATTTCAGGCACGCCTGCCACGCGCGCCGGCACAACGGTCATCAGCAGGGTTGACGGGTAGGCCGCTGCACCGCCGGGCACGCAAACGCCAACTCGATCCAGTGGCAGATACCGCTGCCGGAGTTCGCCGCCACCGGCGAGAGATATGGCTGTATCGTGCACAAGCAGCGCTTGCTGAAATCGCTCGATCCGAGAGCGAATGCGGCGCACCGCCGTAAGAAACGCTTCGCCCACAGCGGCGTGGGCGGCAACGAGGGCGATGGGCGAAACAAAAAGGTCCTCTCGCGTCACACGCACGCCATCGATCCGCTGCGTGTAGTCGAGCACCGCATCCAGCCCTTTGTCGCGAACGTCTGCACAAATCCGCTCGACCACCTGCTGGGGCGTAAGGTCTGCGCCAAAGACATCCTTGGTGCGCTGTCGGCCGGCAGGGCTCACCATCTCGCCCTGAGAGGCAAGAGTTGTGCGAAGCGCTTCGAGTTGTGCTCGTCCCGTCGCGGTCTTTAAATCGATCCGTTGGCAGAGCGATCGGTCTGTGGATGGCATGAATACAAAGTCAGAATGATACAAGACAAAACAAAAATGGAACCCAATTAAATCTGAATCAGAAAGTGACTCTGAATCGGAAAGCATTCAAGAATACCGACCACCTTTTTATCAGATTACCAAAAACATCGCTGGGCAGTCCGTGCTTTTTTGGGATCGCAGCAAACGCATCCCAACTCTTGAACAACGCTCGGTTTTTTGGCCGTACAAAGCCGCGTCCATCATTCCCGGACAAAACAGTTTGGTACACTCGACAGTCTCGCTCTGTGCCAGCATGCGTGATCTTTTCCTCAGTGCCCGTTCAACGGTCGGCCATATGCCAAGCGGACCACACTTCACTTCCATGAATCCTTCCGCAAACCGTGGCCTGATGCTTGGGCTTCCCAGATCCACCGTCACGGCTCTGGGAAAGCTCCGGACCCCCGAAAGCATTCAGGACTTCGTCGGCGATTTACCGTGGAACTTTGAACTGGAAGGCGAGACGGCCTTTTCTGTCAACGAGGTGCTGAGACGAAAAAGCGCTCACTGCATCGAAGGGGCTCTGGTTGCAGCCTACGCCCTCTGGCTCCACGACCAACCGCCTCTGCTGATGGACTTGGGTGCGGCACAAGGGGATGTGGACCATGTCGTTGTACTCTTTCGCCGGGGCCGTTACTGGGGGGCGATCTCGAAGAGCAACAGTCCGTTTTTGCGGTACCGCGATCCGATCTACCGCTCGCTCCGCGAACTGTCCCTGTCTTATTTTCCACAATATTTTAAGCTTCGCCGTAAAACGCTGCGCACCTATTCGATCCCGGTTGATTTGCGGCGTTACGACCCATCCCTGTGGGTGACACGAGCAGGATTTTGCTGCGAAATCGTCGATGCCCTAACGGCGGCTCGGCACTACTCGATCGTGCCTCCAGAAATGGAAAAAAACCTGAGGCAACTCGATTCCATGGAAGCGCAGGCGAATCTGATCAAGCAGTGCAAGGCTCCAGCCAAACGCTCGGGGGTACTGCTGCGCAAACCTCATCTGGGCGCATAGGCTTGTCGAATACCGCGCGATCATACATCCGCGTTGCCCACCTCACGACTCACGGCGGAGATGAAATCAGCCAGCAAAAAATCGCCCGGAGCGGTTATTCAGAATGGCTCTGCATAGCTGCTAGGCCCAAGAGGCGACGGAGGCTGGTCATGGCAATCTCGCCAAACTGTCGGGGCGGCACTCGCCAGAGCCGCGGATTATACACCTCCACGCTCACCGAGCCTGTGTAGCCAATCGCCACCAGTGTGCGCACCAGATCGTCTGGCGGCGAGGAACCCTCGCCGGGCAGAATCCGCTCAGAGTCGCTGGCCATTTCGCGAGGCACATCGGCAATGTCGGAAAGCTGCACATGGGCAAGGTTCTCGCGAGAAAGCAGCCTCAGATCCAGGGACTTGCTAGGGCCGACTGTGAAGTGAAACCAGTCGAGACACAGCCCCAGCGACGGGTAACCGACATCTTCGACAAGGGCCACTGCCGACTGGAGATTATTGGGGAAACTGGCTTTTGCATCAAACTCTAGGGCCAACTTTAACCCCACGTCGGCCGCGCGTTTGGCCGCCTCGGTCAGACTCATGCTCAGCCGTCCCAGATCCTCTGGCCCCAGCGGACCCAATGCATCACCAGCAATCACCAGCACGGGAATACCCAGTTCCGTAAGGAGTGCTATCCGTTTTTCAAAGTGCTGCCAATGTTCCCGTCGGGCGTCGCCCTGACTGGTGAGCAAGCCACCTTGAAAACTCGCCGCCAGCGGAGCGATTCTATTGGCGGTCAAGCAATCCTTCAGAGCGTTGACGCTCTTTTTTTCCAGAAACGCCTCCGCGTGCCCCAGCCACAGATCAATAGCCTCGCAGTGGCCAGCGGCGTATTCCTCCACAATCTTTTCCAGCGGAGCATCGAGCGAACAGATCGTGGAGAGAGTGGGCTGCATGGGGCCAGTATGACAGACTCGTTGGGCACGGCCAAAGCCAGCGCATGGATTCTTTCCTCAAAGCCTCCGAAATGACACACCAAGGAGCCTCGCGGCATGAAACCCGAGGGGCCGTGCTTCTATCTCCCCCCAAGACGCTCGCGGAGTTCTTCGACGCATTCGCTCACGGGCAAACGACTTTGCGTGAGCGAATCGCGATCACGAAGCGTTACCGTTTGATCGATGAGCGTCTGGCCATCAATGGTCAAGCACCACGGCGTGCCCGCTTCGTCCTGCCGGGCATAACGACGGCCGATCGATCCCTTTTCGTCGTACATGCAGGCCATCTGCGATTTGAGCTTTCGATAGAGGTCGATTGCCACCTCTGGCATGCCATCTTTTTTGACCAGCGGCAAAATCGCCGCCTTGATCGGCGCCAGTCGTGGATGCAGTTTGAGCACCGTGCGACTGCGGGCCTTGCCGTCTTCATCGGGCACCTCATCCTCGTGATACGCATCGCAGAGAAATGCCAGGACAGCCCGATCGGCCCCAGCCGACGGCTCAATCACATGCGGCACATACCGCTCCCTACTGATGTCATCAAAATAGCTGAGGTCTTTGCCGCTGCCGCGATATTTTGGCTTGCCGTCCGGTCCCTGCTCAACCACTAATTCCCCGTTGTGCCGCACCAGCTTGCCTTCGCTGTGGCTGCGCAGATCGAAGTCGCCCCGATGAGCAATGCCTTCCAGTTCTCCAAATTCGCCCGCTGCCAGAAATGGAAAGGCATACTCAATGTCGGCAGTTCCAACCGAATAATGCGAAAGTTCCTCGGCAGCGTGTTCACGCAGTTGCAACTTCCCTTCGCTCAAACCCAGATTTAGATACCAATTCCAGCGGCGATCCCTCCAGAACCGATACCAGGCTGCTGAATCAGTGGGGCGACAGAAAAACTCGATCTCCATCTGCTCGAATTCACGGGAGCGAAATGTGAAGTTGCGGGGCGTGATCTCGTTCCGAAAACTCTTGCCAATCTGTGCAATTCCAAACGGCACCCGCACGCGCGATGTATCGACGACATTTTTAAAGTTCATGAAGATGCCCTGCGCCGTCTCCGGTCGCAAAAACGCCCGGTCGTCGTCTCCTCCAGCCAAGGCCCCAATGCGAGTTTCGAACATCAGATTAAACTCGCGAGGTTCGGTGAGCGTGCCCGGTTCGCTGGCATCGGGGCCAAGGGCCTCAGCCAGAGCAACCGCGCCAGAGGCGATGCTGCCGGCCAGCGGCAGCAGGTCGCCCTGCCACTGAATTTCATCGACCTGCTTGGCCCGTAGGCCGAAAAATTTCTGGGCCTTTGCGGCTGTATCAGGCAGAGCATCGTCTCCCGATTGATCGCTGATGACAAAGACTTTTTTGCCCCGATGGCTGGCAAAGCGGCCATGCAGGTGGTCGTAGCGGTAGCGGCGTTTTGACTGTCGGCAGTCGACCATCCAGTCATGAAAAAGGTCGAAGTGACCGGAACATTTCCAAACCTGTGGATGCATGATGATCGTGCAGTCGAGGCCTGTCATCTCGTAAGGAGATGCCGCCCCAGCGAGTGTTGCCAGTTCGTCGTGGCCGGTCACCATGTCGTGCCACCAACAGTCTTTGAGATTGCGCTTCAGCGCCACTCCCAGCGGTCCGTAGTCCCAGAAGCCGTTCAAGCCGCCGTAGATTTCGCTGGACTGAAAAATGAATCCCCGCCGCTTGGCCAGCGACACGATCTTGTCCATCCGCGTTTGGTCGTTTTGCTTTTCCATGAGATCTCAGAGGAACGGGCCGGGAAATACAAAGAAGTGGTTGAGTCGGTCTTTGCCCGATTGTGGAGCGAGCGGAAGTCTAGTGTTCAAGCTGCGCTCGAGTCCACCTCACGCCTCTTTGCCGCCGGCAGCAATCAGCCAGCCGGTTTCACGATCCAAGATCGGCACCACTGCGAGCGAATCGATAGTGGCGGCAGCATGTAAATCGCGATCCATGCCAAGCGCAACCAGATTCCGACCGCCGATCGACGCTTTGAGTGCCTTCACAAGGGCTTGTTCAATGGCAGCGTGGCTCCTGCTTGGCCCTGCTTTTGTCGCAGCACAATAGCTTGCAAGCGCGGCTTGGGATGCGGTGTCGAGAATGTCACGAGCGCTTGACGGGGCCTCCATGTGGGCGGTCCAGAGCATCGCACCAGCGGCCAAGAGATCTTCCTCTGTCACCTCGCCATCGGTGCCCGCGCAGACCAAATGGATGTCGCATAGGTCGCGACTGATTGCTGTCGCTCGAGCCAGCCTGACAACGGCCAAGCGATTGACCATCGCTCCAATAAAGACAACAGCCGAATCCCGACAGGCATCGATTGCGGCAGTGCCGTTGGTGGTTGTGATCACCAGCCAGCGACCGACAACACGGTCGGGCGTATAGTCCAGCGGCGAGTTGCCGAGATCAAAGCCGTCGATTTTGATCCCTCCGCGCTCGCCCCCCAGAAGCGTGCCGGGGATGCCTGGTCCGAGGGCCGCTGCCAGGCGGGCCTCCTCAATGGTAAATGCCGGCCGGACGCCGAGGGCCCCGTGTGCCAAGGCCGTTATGATTGTGGTTGATGCCCGCAAAACATCGATTACGATAGCGATCCCTCCCACGGTTGCCCCTGGCGGCATACGATTAAAAGAGGGATGGCAATGCCATCGCAGCATCTGAAGAGAGCCTTTTGTGTCGGGACCGCTGTTCTGAAGCGAAAGTGTCATGTGGTTTGGGAGAGCGATTTGAACCCGCAACCGACAGCCACCATAATAATGCAACTGCCAGCGGTCGGCCATTCTATCGATAAGAGCGGCGCGCGGGTGCAGGGTATGTTTGCCCAAATCGCCCCCCGGTACGATCTGGTCAATCGGATACTTTCTGGTGGCATCGATATCTGGTGGCGGCGAGTCGCCGTCAACCGAGCCCCTCCCCCCACCACAGGGGCCATGCTCGATGTCTGCACAGGCACAGGCGATTTGGCGCTGGCCTACGCGGCCCACTGCCAGCCGGGCGTCCGCGTTGTAGCCGCTGACTTTTGTCAGCCGATGCTCAACTGCGGGATTGAAAAGTCAAAGCGGATCGGCACCTCCTCGCCCGGAAAAGGTGTTGCTGTCGAGTGGATCGAGGCCGACGCCATGGACCTCCCATTTCCAGACGCAACATTCGATCTGGTGACTGTCGCCTTTGGACTGCGCAACATTGCCGATACCGCTCGCGGACTCGCGGAAATGGCCCGCGTCTGTAAGCCGGGAGGGAGGCTGGCGATTCTGGAATTCTCGCTGCCGACAAACCCTGTTGTGCGATCGGGGTATCTTTGGTATTTCCGCAATGTTCTGCCCTGGATCGGTAACGCCGTGGCGCGAAATGCAGCCGATGCCTACACCTATCTCAACCAGAGCGTCGAAGCATTTCCCTCGGGCACGGCGCTCGCGGATTTGATCCGCGCGGCGGGATTTGATCGCGTTGAGATCGTGCCGCTGACATTTGGAATTGCTGCGATTTCCTTGGCTCGTCGTGCTCACGGCTGATAACACTTCCACCCCCTATGCTCGCTCACAGCTAGAAACACCATGCTCCGCTCAGAGGATCTCCCGATTGTTGTCGGCATCACCGGTGCGTCGGGGGCAGCTTATGGCGTGCGATTGGTGGAGGTGTTGCTGGCAGCAGATCGCGAGATTCATCTATCGATCAGCCCCTCGGGGCAGGCTGTGATCGAGGAGGAATTAAGCCGTCGCATCGACCTCGATCATTTTCTGTTGCAAACGCTGCTGGGATCCGCGTCGCCGGCCACGGGTCGGGTGCACTACCATCACTACAAGAACTTGATGGCGCCGATTGCCAGTGGTTCTTTCCTCACCGCCGCGATGGTGATTTGCCCCTGCAGCGGCAGCACGCTGGCGGCGGTCGCCCACTCGATGGGAAATCATTTAATCCACCGCGCCGCAGAGGTGCATCTCAAGGAACACCGCACGCTTGTGGTTGTGCCGAGGGAGACGCCGCTTTCGCTCCCACAACTTAAAAACATGCAGCTTCTGCACGAAGCTGGGGGAGTCGTGCTGCCGGCCTCTCCAGGATTTTATCACGGCGCACAGTCGATCGCTGATCTGGTCGATTTTGTCGTGGCGAGAATCTGCGACCAGCTCGGGGTTTCCAACTGTTTGATGAAGCGCTGGGGCGAGGGGAAGTGATGGCTGCAACGCTGCGCACCTACTTAGAACTCGTGCGATTTAGCCACACGATTTTTGCTCTGCCATTTGCTATTATGGCCGCACTGATTGCGATCCGCTGGTCCGGAGAGACTGGTACTCTCGCAAGTGGGCTGGCCGTGTGGGCCAAGCCTGCGGCCGGGATTTTGCTCTGCATGGTCAGCGGTCGCACGGCGTCCATGGCCTTTAATCGGCTCGTCGATGCCGCCATCGATAAAGCCAACCCACGCACGGCCTCCCGCCACCTGCCCAGAGGTGAATTGAGTGTGTGTGCCGTGCTTTCATTAGTTGCTGTCTGTTGCGGCATCTTTATAGCGGCCACGCTGCTCTTTCTTCCCAACTGGCTGCCGCTGGTGCTCTCGACACCGGTGCTGGCATGGTTGATGGGCTATAGCTTCGCCAAACGGTTTACGATGCTGGCCCATATCTGGCTGGGAGCGGCGCTTGGACTCGCTCCGATCGGAGCTTGGTTGGCGATTCGGGGCAGCATCGTGCTGACCGATCCGATCGATCTGCTGCCAGCTCTGATTTTGGGGGCTGCCGTGATGGCTTGGGTGGCCGGTTTCGATACGATTTATTCGTGCCAAGATGCAATCTTCGATGCCACGCACGGCTTGCAAAGCATCCCCGCGAGGCTGGGAGTGCCCCAAGCCCTGCGTGTGGCAGCACTCCTCCACGGGCTCACGGTGCTGCTCTTGGCGCTTCTGCCACTGGTCGTGCCAGAGATGGGGGCAATCTACTGGCTGGCCCTGGTGGCGATTGCCGCCCTGCTCCTCTGGGAACATGCACTCGTGCGGCCAGACGATCTGTCCCGCGTCAACGAAGCCTTTTTCAATGCCAATGCCATCGTGAGCGTGCTGCTTCTCGCCGCAATTGCACTCGATTTATGGCTCTGAGGAGCCTATTTTCTCGCTGCACTGGAGTTGTGAAAACCGCTCCTCTACGGTTTCTCTAGGGAGCCTAGAGTATTCTCTACCAATTTTAGGAGACGGCGCGGCAGACCGCTCCGCTTCTACCGGCACCGGAAAAATATTTTGATGATTCGCATCACAACTCCTTCGCTCAAGCCGATCCGCGAAAAAGTCGAGGCCGCACAGCGCCTCTCGGCCAGTGAAGCAGAGATGCTCTGGGACGAACGCATTGACCTGCACGAATTGGGTGAACTGGCCAACCTCGTGCGCGAGCGCAAAAATGGCAACTTCGGCTTCTACAACATCAACACGCACCTCAATCCGACAAATGTCTGCGTCTACCGCTGCACTTTCTGCGCCTTTCGGGCAGATCTTCGCGATGCCCGCGGCTACGCCATGAGCGATGAGCAGATTCTGGCGAGGGGTCAAGAAGCAGTTGAAGCCGGCAGCACAGAGATGCACATTGTCGGCGGCCTGCACCATCAGCGCGATTACGATTGGTATTTGAATGTCATTCGCTTGCTGCACGCCCATGCCCCCTCGCTGCATCTCAAGGCCTGGACGCCCGTTGAAATCAACTGGTTTCAACATCTCACAAAGCGATCGATGCAGGAGATCCTCGTGGAGATGATGGAGGCCGGCCTCGGCAGTCTGCCCGGGGGCGGCGCTGAGATTTTCCACCCGGAGGTGCGCGATAAAATCTGCGAGCACAAGGCAGACACGGCCGAGTGGTTTCAAGTTCACCGCACGGCCCACGCCCTAGGACTGCGAAGCAACGCCACGATGCTCTACGGCCACATCGAAAACGCCTACCACCGCACCGACCACCTGCTCCGCCTGCGAGCCTTGCAGGATGAAACGAATGGCTTTCAAACATTTATTCCACTGGCATTTCACCCGGAAAATACCCGACTCTCGCACATTCCCAAGCCCTCGGCCGCAATGGACCTACGCACGATCGCCATCGCTCGACTGGTGCTCGACAATTTTGCGCACATCAAGGCCTACTGGATCATGCTCGGAATCGGCACGGCACAGACGGCGCTGGCCTACGGGGCCGACGACATCGACGGCACGGTGCGACACGAATTGATCTACCACGATGCCGGAGCAACGACACCCGAAGTGCTCACCGTCGAACACATCCAGCGGCTGATCCGCGAGGCCGGCCGAGAACCCGTCGAACGCGACACGCTCTACCACCGCGTTTTGCGCAACGGCGCCCAGTGGCACTCTGCGGAACCGCTGCCGACGGCCTGACAGTGAGCCAGCCACAAAAAAGGTCGATTCTTTTTTTAGCTGATCTGACCGAGGCCGAGTTTTTCTCCCCAGCGGCGCAGGATTAACTCTCGTAGCCGCTGCCAACTCGGATCGGCAAGCGCGGGATCGCTTTCAAAAAGTGCGATCGCGTCCCGGCGGGCTTCGGCTACAACCGATGAATCGCGTAAGAGATCGGCCAAGTAGAGTGGGGGTGCGCCGCTTTGTCGCGTGCCGACCAGGTCTCCAGGCCCACGCAAGAGCAGATCCTGTTCGGCGAGCTTGAAGCCATCGCTTGTCGCCACGAATGCGTCGATCCGCGGTATTGGCTCTGTGATCGTGGCCGTCACCGCGCCGCAGATTCCCTGCGTGGCCCCTCGCGCCACGCGGCCGCGCAGTTGGTGCAACTGCGCGAGGCCAAAGGTCTCAGCATCGAGAATCGTCATGATTGTAGCCCCTGGCACGTCGATACCCACCTCGATCACGCTCGTGGCCACCAGCACATCGATATTTCCCGCTCGAAAATCATCCATCACCGCCGCCTTGGCCTTGGCTTTTAATCGACCGTGGACAAGCCCCAGTCGAAATGCCTCCAGTGGTCCGTTGGCGAGGTTTTCAAACGCGCTGGCAATGCTGGCTAGATCGCGTTTTGATTCCTCCACTGCCGGCACGACAACATACCCCTGCCGACCCTCCGAAACTTTCTTGCCAAAGAACTCCCACCACTTATCGAGTTGTTCCGGCCCCACCCGATAGGTCGCCACAGGCTGCCGGCCAGGCGGTTGTTCGTCGAGCACAGAGACAGCCAGATCGCCGTAGAGAGCATGGGCAATCGTGCGTGGAATCGGAGTGGCTGTCATCACCAGCGTATGCGGGTCGGCTTGGCCTTGCTGAAGCAACGACCGCTGGATCACACCAAACCGATGCTGTTCGTCGATCACCACAAGCCCCAGATGCTTGAACTTGGCCGTTCCCGCCACAAGCGCCTGCGTGCCCACGACGATCCCCACCTGCCCGGCAGCAATGCGTGCCACAATTCGTTCTCGCTGCTTTGCCGGTTGCCCACCCACCAAAAGCGCCACCTCCACGCTCACGCCCTTTCCGCAGAGCATCTGCTCAAGCGTCGCCACATGCTGCCTCGCCAACAATTCCGTGGGTGCCATCAAGGCCGCTTGATAGCGATCGTGGGCAGCGCTGGCAGCGGTAGCCGATTCCAGAGACAAGGGCACTTTGCTGCCGACCGTGGCCAGCATTGCGTAGACTGCAATCGCCGTCTTGCCACTCCCGACATCTCCCTGCAGCAATCGGCTCATCGGTTCGGTGCGGCCAAGATCGGCTGCGATCTCGGCGCAGACTCGGCTTTGTGCGGGTGTAAATTGAAAGGGAAACCTGGCTCGAATCCGGCTGTCGAGACGGGCATCGATCACAATCGCCGGCGCCAATCGCTGCTGTTGCTGCTGGCTGCGGTGCATCCGCAGCGCCAGTTGCAGCATAAAAAGTTCTTCGTAGACAAATCGCCGGCGGGCAATGGCGATCATGGCGTGGCTCGACGGGCAATGAATCTCGCGGATCGCCGTCGCGATTGGTAGGAGCGACTTGGCCTTGAGCATCTCCTCGGGAAATGCCTCGGCGGGCAGGTCGGCGGCATGCACAATCGCAGCCTGCACCGCGGTGCGCACCAGCGACTGATGCACGCCCTCAGCCAGTGGATACACAGCCAGCCACTCCGAGGCATTAGCACTTTCATCTTGGGCCAGCCAGCGCACCTCCGGATGGGAAAATTCCCAGTTCAGCCCGCTCTTTTTGGCCTGACCGGCAATCACGATGCGCATCCCGATGACAAATCGCTTGGCCATAAACGGCATATTGAACCAGATCGCCCGCACATGACCACCGACTGCTGCCACGAGCACCGAGAGCATCTGCCGCCCTGCTCCAGTTGTGCGCAAGGCGACGTCTTTTACCTCGCCGGCAATCGAGGCGTGCTCTCCCTCGCGAATGTCAACGAGCGTATGGGCACCGCTAAAGTCGCGATACTCGCGTGGAAAGTGCATCAGCGCATCGCGGGCCGTAGCAAGCTGAAGCTTGACCAGTTTTTGAGCCCTCGCAGTCCCCACGCCCGGCAACCGTTCCAGAGGTGTGGAGAGGCTGCGCGAACGCTGGAAACTCTGCGGCAAGGACGGCTGAGACACTGACGCTGGTTCATGCGAAGAAGACGGATCCATTGCGTCAGTCTATCGGGAGCCCAGAAAAGCCGATGCGTCAACAAGAGGCGAGGGGCTCAAGAACTCTGTTCCAGACCTGTTTTTGGCCTGGGTTTTCAAAAAGCCCATAGCGCCAGCGAGTGAGAGTTGGCGGGCCGCACGGCAAAAGACAGTCGCCCTATGTGGCCGTTCGTATTTCGCGTATTCCCGTCGCTTGCGCCCGGGGATTTTGAGGGGCGGATTGCCTCTTTGTCCCCAACGTCATCCCGGACGCGAACTGGCCACGCCGCCATTTTTTTTCAGCAGCGGCTGGTAGGCGGCCACCGCCATTGCGTCACACTGTTCATTTTCTGCGTGACCAGCGTGGCCGGCCACGTGCGTAAAAACAATCGTGTGCGAAATCGCCAAGCGGTCCAGTTCGCGCCATAGATCTTCGTTTTTTATCGGCACAAATCGGCTGCCGTCCTTGCGCTTCCAGCCCTGTCGTTTCCACTTCGGCATCCACTCGGAAAGCCCCGTGCCTACATAGACACTGTCGCTCACCAATTCCACGCGGGTCGGCCGCTTAAGTTGCGCCAGGCCTTGTACGGCCGCCGTCAGCTCCATGCGATTGTTTGTCGTGTGGGGCTCAGCGCCAGATTCACTCGATTCGCGACCGCTCTGGGGGTGCTTGAGAATATAGGCCCAGCCGCCGGGCCCAGGATTGCCGCTGCACGCGCCGTCGGTAAAGAGCATCACTTCACTCTCTGCTCGAAGACTTCCACCGCTGCTTGTCGGATCGTTGGCCTTGGCCATTGTTTGCTCCACTTTTCTCTACGCCAATAAAGAGCGTCGCATCGAACGCATGTTACGATCGCTCACTCACGCTGCCCATCTGAAAACCTTCGTTCAGGCTCCAGGCTCTTACGATCCTGCCGGAGTCGTTGCCAGCGATGCAAGATCGTCTGCCGATTCGGCTCCTGCACCGCTCGACGGGTCAGAAGTCAGCCGGAGCGGGAGCCTGACGGTAAACCGGCTGCCCCGCCCCAATTGGCTTTCCACAGCAATGTCGCCGCCCAGCAACCGACAGAGTTCGCGCACAATCGAAAGCCCCAGCCCCGTGCCAGAAATTTCCCGCGTCATGGCATCTTCGCCAGGCTGAAAGACTTTGCCCTGCCGAAACTTCTCGAAGATCGACTGCTGCTCCTCTTCGGCGATTCCAACGCCCGTGTCGATAACCTCCAGAACAATCTCCCCGGGATCGCTCTTCTGTCCCTCCAAGTGTCCCTCCAAGCCTGCCCGCACATCAATCCGCCCGCCTTCCGGCGTGAACTTCACGGCGTTGGATATCAAGTTTGCCAGTATCTGCTGGACTTTTGCCTGATCCTGCTCCACCTGCTCAAGCCCAGGCCCAACCTCAAAGCCCACGTCGATTTGTTTCTTCTCGGCCATCGGTCTCGCCATGTCGCACTGCGCCGAGACAACCGACTCCAGCCGGAATATTCGCGGAGAGACCTCCATCTTGCCGGCTTCAATCTTGGCGAGATCGAGGATGTCGTTGATCATCTCCAAGAGCATTCGGCCGGAGGTGCGAATATTCTGCACATACCGCCGCTGCTTTTCATCGAGCGCCTCGATCGAGCCAAGAACATCTGAAAAACCCAGAATGCTATTGAGCGGCGTCCGCAGTTCGTGGCTCATGGTAGCCAGAAAGTCACTCTTCAGGCGGTTCATTTCGTAGAGGTGCATATTGGCTTGCGCCAACTCGTCAACCTTATCGTCGAGACTTGTGTTGGCCTTGAGCAACTCCTCCTGTGAGTCGACAAGTCCGCGAAGCATACGGTTGAAGGCTATGCCTAATTCTTCAAACTCATCTGCTGTATGGATTTCAGCGCGGGCCTGTAGATTGCCTCGTCGCACTTCATCGCTGACCTCGCGCAAATGTTCCAGCGGCTTCACAATCACATATCGCACGATCGCATATGCGACAAGCATGGCCAGAAATACAGTGATGATGGCTGTCGCCAAGAGAATAGCGCGGTTCCAATTAATCGCCTTCTGGGTGGCTGCATCGGGCATCACCACTTTCACAACAGCCATTAATTCATTCTCCGCCAAGGGCCGCAGAGGGCCACCTTCCGTGCTTGCCACCGTCTCGCCGACTGCCGTTTTGTATTCATGACAAATCAGGCAGCTCTTCCGCGCTCGAACCGGCTGGTAGTAGTGGTATTCAGAATTATCTTTTGTGCGAAATTCGCGGTATTCGCTGGCCGTCATGGCCGCCAAGACAGGCGGAATCGCAGGCGTTTGACTGGTCGCTGGCTGGCTGCTCAACGGATCGGTGAGCCCCTCCGGCTCACCAGTGGCCGGTGCGGGACGCTTTTGAAAATACTTGAGGACCGCTGCATCGAGTCGCGTGTAAGCCGCCTGATTCTCTGGCGATTCATAGGGAGAAAGCAGACGCCAACTGTAGGGCTCGCTTTGCAGCGTGCGGCCCAGAGTTTCGATGAGGCTCGTATATTTCTGGTCGGCTTCGAGAGTCTTCCAGTGGTGCTGCAGCATGATCGCGTCGACCAGATGCCGGCCGGTACTGCGGGTGGTGGTGTAGACGAGTTCTTCGGTACTGCTGCCATACCACCAGAAACTGCCGGTGATCAGCACAAACAAGCAGAGACCGAACAGAAAGCGGCACTTCCGCTCCAGGCTTGTCTCGCCGAGGATGTCTTTCAAGGATCTGTATGTCATGCCATGCGACCTTCTGACTCAATCGTACACTGCGTGTGCCGCCTTCGAGCAACCCTAAAATCCAGGCTCCTCCGCAGAATCCGTGGGTCAAAAAAGGCCGCGGGGACCATGCCTGCGTGACAGCGGCGCCACCCCAGAACCGGCCCCATCGCTTCCTTCCTGAAAAGCCCGTAGCGCCAGCGAGGGAGAGTTGGCGGGCCAAATTGTTGAAAGCCACCGTCATATTTTGGCGATGGTTTTTCATCCCGTCCCCCGTCGCTAGCGCTCCGGGCTTTTTAAGACGGGGAGACGCAGTGACGTTCGCAGCCACCCCATCGCATCCTTCCTGAAAAGCCCGTAGCGCCAGCGAGGGAGAGTTGGCGGGCCGCATTGTTGAAAGCCACCGTCATATTTTGGCGATGGTTTTTCATCCCGTCCCCCGTCGCTCAGCTTCCGGGCTTTTTAAGACGGGGAGACGCAGTGACGGGCGTGTCGGTGAGCGCGTGTGTCACCCGCCTTGTCCGCCGTACCGCGACGGTTCCAGTTCGCGCCATGATCTCGGCGGGGGTTGTCAAGGGATTCAACGACAAGGCAAAACTGACCACCAGAAAAGCGTACGGCTTTCGCAACCCGCAAGGCATCGAATTCGCGATGTTTCATCTGATGGGACACCGAGCCAGGGCCGGAATGTACCCACAGATTCTGCGAAGGAGGCTGTTTTCAAATCTCTTTTAGAGCATCTCCACTGGATCGACATCGATGATCCAGGCAACGCTGTCGGGTGTCTTGAGTGTGGCGGTGGCGCGGCTGACCAGATCGCGTAGCGATTGGCTGTCGGGGCCTTGAACTTGCAGGTGCCAGCGAAAGCGGTCTCGCAGTCTTGTGATTGGCGCCGGGGCCGGGCCGAGAACGCGAATCGCCGGGGCCGCTGCCGCGACAAGAGAAGCCACGGGCGGGATCGCCGCAATTTCTGCCCGCAATCGACTCACGATGTGGGCAGCCCAATCGGCAACGGCCTGTTCGTCAACGCTTCGCACCACGATCCGCACAATGCTGCCAAAAGGTGGATAGAGGAGCGTCTCGCGGATCGGCAATTCACTGCGCACAAAGGCCTCGTAGTCGTGGGCGGACGCCGCCACGATTGCCGGATGCTCAGGCGTGCGGGTCTGGACGACGACGCGGCCCCCGAGCGGCCCTCTGCCGCTGCGGCCGGCCACCTGCGTGACGAGTTGACAGGTTCGCTCCGAGGCGCGGAAGTCGGCCATGTGGAGCGCGGCATCAGCATAGATCACGCCGACGAGCATCACCGATGGAAAGTCGAGGCCCTTGGCAATCATCTGCGTGCCTACAAGAATATCGATTTGGTGGGCGCGAAAGGCATCGAGCGTGCGTTCGTGGCTGCCCCGAGATCGCATGGTGTCGGTGTCCATGCGGGCCACGCTGGCCGCCGGAAAGATCGCCCGAATCTGTTCCTCCAGTCGCTGCGTGCCAGTGCCTCTTTGTACAAGAGCCGGCGCTTTGCAGCTTGTGCAATCGGCGGGCAATCGCGTGACAAGACCACAGCCGTGACAGATTCCCCTGTGACCGGGCTGGTGCAGCGTGAGAGCCAGATCACACTGCCGACATCTCACGGTAAACCCACAGGCGCGGCACTGCACATGCGTGGCGAATCCACGCCTATTTAAGAGCAGCATGACTTGCCCGCCACTGTCCAGAGCCCACTTGATGCCCGCTAGAAGTCTCGGACTGACAGCGCCCCGCGAACGGCTGGACGGATCTCGCAGATCGACGGTGATCACTGCCGGCATCTGTGAGCCACCGACGCGATTGGGCAACCGGCACATGGTCCACTCGCCCCGCAGACAGCGTGAAAATGTCTCCAGCGATGGCGTGGCCGAGCCGAGCACAAGCGGCACTCGCTCGGCCTTGGCGATCCATTCAGCCACATCGCGGGCATGGTAGCGAGGTGCTGTGGCCTGCTTAAACGACGTTTCGTGTTCCTCGTCGATCACGATCAAACCCAGCCGCGGCGCAGGCGCAAAAATGGCGCTGCGGGCACCGATAATCACTCCCACGCGGCCAGTGGCAATCTGGCGCCACTCGGCGTGGCGTTCTGCGGCCGTCAGGTGGCTGTGCAAAACAGCGACACTCCCAAACCGAGCGCGAAAGCGGTCGCAGGTCTGCGGCGTCAGACTGATCTCCGGCACCAACACAATCGCCTGCTTACCGTAGGAAAGTGTCTCCTCGACGGCCTGTAAGTAAACTTCCGTCTTGCCGCTGCCTGTAACGCCAAACAGCACGACGGTTTCGTGGCGATCCTGCCGCAGCGGATCGAGAATCGCCTGCAAGGCTTGGGCCTGCGCGGCAGAGAGGGCCTCCGGCCGATCGTGGCTGATAGCTTTGCGGGTGCTGGCTGCCACGCCGCTTGCCTTCTCGATTGAGCCGGCCTCACAGAGCAAGCCCAGTTTACACAGCCGTCTGATCACGGCTCGACTGGCCCCGCTGACGCGAGCGAGTTCCTCTGCCGTTACTGGTTTGGTCGCTGCCGCGAGGACCTTCGCCTGCGATGGCGAGGGAGTGCCAACGGGGGCCGCGCCGCTGGCCACCAGCAGCGGCGTGGTGCGGGTTCGTCTCTTCAATCGCACGCCTGCCGGCAGCACTGCTTCCAGCACTTCGCCCCACCGGGCCAGCCAGCGATCGGCCATCCACTGAGTGAGCTCCAGCATCCGCCGCGAGAGTAGCGGGGCATCGTCCTCCACGCCAATCAGACTTTTGAGCGGCGATTGCGGGAGCTCGTCATTCCTCACCGCCACGCAGTAGGCGATCCGCTGCTGATTGCTGCGGCCCAGCGGCACACGCACGCGACGGCCCGGCTCAACGATTGCAGCCAGCGACTCGGGCACCAGATAATCCAGCGGCTTGACCACGCCGTCTGGCAGCACAACGGTTGCGATGATGCCGCGACGGATGTCATCTTCGACCCACGCTGGCTGGCTTTCGAAAAGCTGTCGCTGGCTCGTATGCTGGTGCGTCATAGTTTCGATTAGACAGGGCTGATCCGGCCTCCGTCCAACGAGCAGGACGCGGACAGCAGAAAACCACCCGGAAAAGGAACCCTCGATGCGGATTGGAATTTTTGGCGGCAGTTTTGATCCCGTGCATAACGGCCACCTGCTGGCGGCCGAGTGCTGTCGCGAACAGGCCAGGCTCGATCAGGTTCTCTTTGTGCCAGCAGCGATCCCGCCACACAAGCAGGCCCGAGGCTTAGCTTCGGCAGACCATCGACTGGCCATGCTGTCGCTGGCCATTGGGGGTCACAATTCCTTTGCCATCTCGACAGACGAGATCGATCGCGGCGGTATCAGCTACACCCTCGACACCCTCACTCATGTCGCCCGCCAGTACCCAGGCGACACGCTGCTCTTGATTTTGGGTCCCGATGCACTGGCTCAGTTTCCCAGATGGCACCAACCGCAACAGATTCTCACCCTGGCAGAATTGATCGCCGTGGCATGGGAATCGCTCGACGGCAGTCCGACAGGCGGCGGGCAGGAATATGAGTCGACACTCGAAATGCTGCTAGGGCCCGAGCGATTCTCCAAACTCGTGGCAGACCGAGTGAACATTCCGGCCATCGGCATCCGTTCGAGCGATCTCCGGGCCGCCATCGCCGCTGCTCACAGCATCCGCTACCGCATGCCCCGCGCGGTGGAGCAATACATTGTCACGCACAAACTCTACCATCCGCCTGTTGTCAAAGGTGTCGAACGCGTCGAAGGTCGATAAGCTCCTCCGCTCCCTCGGTCATCCCCGGGGGCTGCGATCCGGGATCGATGAACCGGCTTTGGCTTTTACCGACGGGCACTTACCAACGGCTTTTGCCTTCACAATTCCCTGCGGACAGACTCCAGCCTTTTGGTCAGCAGGCGACTGACTGGGAACTCTGCTGCGTTTGAATCCTCGGCCAACAATCGCAACAGGAGATCGAGTCGCTCGGCAGGAGCGTGCTCCATGTTGACCAGAATCTGACGCACTCCACCCAGCAAACAAGCCCCGCCGGGCAGATCGCCCAGGGGTTCCTCTCGAATTGAATAGCCCAGATCTCGGGCCAGTTGCAGCGATTCTTCGAGCAGTCCAAGCGTGTCTCTCATAGGCATGAGGGTCTTTGTGTGAATGGCATCAAACATGAGTCAGAAGAGAATGCCGTCGGCCTGAGACCACGGCCAACAACCCTATCGAGGCCCCATGGACGGCAAGCCGAGTTGAGTGCGACGCTGATCCATCGCGCGACGGTATTCAATATATTCGGCCCGCTGCTCTGGCGAGGTGCGATCGATCATGTCCTTGCGCCACTTGTTTCGAGACTCCTCAGACCCACCACTTGGCGGGCCGCCGCTTGACTGCCCGCCGCTTGGTGAGCTCCCGCCAGCGGTTTGTCCTGCTTGCGGAGTGCCACCCGACTGACTGCGACCAGTGATTGCATTCATGACCGCACCGCCGGTCTCCCACGCCTTCCGCATCAATTCTTCCTGCTTGATCTGTCGGTCGAGTTCAGCATTTCGTTTCTCTGGAGGCAGCGCAAAATAACCCTTGATCCTCGCCTGCATGACTGAGCGAAACATGCCTTGCCCCCCCTTTTCTGCCTGGGGCCTCAGGCGTTCTGGCAAGGCCTCAATCTTCTGCCGAATCTGTCCCATCGCCACCACTCCAGAAGTTGCTTCCAGGAGCGTCGAGGGGCCCCCTGTGTTGGAAAAATTCTGCCGCATATCTGCCTGGAGTTTGCGAATTTCAAGCACGCGAGGGTCTGTTGTGAAAAAACCCGCGAGCCACGCGATGCCAAACGCTATCAGTCCCAGGAGCAGCACCGCCATCATCCACCGCCCGGCCGATCCGGAGGTGCTCTGACCATCTCCTCGCGGTGTGCTGACCATCGAACGCAGAGAAACTGTGCTCATCAATCACCTCCTCAAATGATTCCCTCTACGGATTATAAATTATCGACGTGGCCATCGAAGTAGAGAAAGTTTCTAGCTCCCTCGGTGGGAATCGGACGGCTGGAATCTGGGTCATTAAAATCGTTTTCATCGGGGCTGCTCAAAAATGTAAATCCTGACGCATGGAACGCCTCAAACTCATAGAGCACCCAGAGCTTAGAAGATGCCCCTTGATTGCCACGGTAGGTGAGTGCCTCGATGCGGGTTTTGCCCACCGCTGGCGAGACGGTTTCGTTGATCAGTCGCCGGGCAGGGTATTCGTAGCTGGTGCCTTCATAGCCCAGAGTTTCGTACTCCTTGGGTCGATCAGCCGTGGGGATCGTTTCTAGCTTGGCCTTGATCAGATCGGCCTTCTCTCCTGAACGCAGGAAGTAGATGCTGTCTGAAGGACATTGAAAAACTTCCCGGGAGTTTTCAATGTACGGCCCCACGACCGAGGCCACGCTCGGCCTGATGGGCCGATTAGGAGCGTAAAAACTCAGTTCCGCACTGGGCAACACTGCCGCCACAGGAAACTTTCCCTTGGTTTTTCTGTCGAGATACAACTGGAAGGCAATCCCGATTTGTTTGAGGTTGGATTTGCAGGTCGTTCGCCGCACCGCCTCGCGGGCCGACTGCACTGCCGGCAAAAGCAAGCCGATTAAGAGCCCGATGATGGCGATCACGACCAAGAGTTCAACCAGTGTAAAGCCTCGCTGGCTGGCGATCCGACCGCATGATCGGCCAATGTTTTTTGCCAAAAGTCGGTGCATAGATTTCCCGGACGAGAGTGGCGAATAGGTCTGGAAAGCTACAGGAAATGCGGAGGTTGGCATGGGATTTCGGGAATCGAAGGGCTGGGAATGCCGGGCATGGATAGTGTGAATTGAACGGTCGAGTGATGCAAAAGGTGCGAACCGCCAAGTATAGAGTCTCTGGCCGAGCTTGGACGATACCCCTAGAGAGCATGCAGGGGCTTGCGCAGCGGGCTTTTCTCGTGATTCACACCTGAGAAGTCGGGGCGATTGCGGTAGAAATGCCGCCTGAGTCGAGCAACCCATTGCAGGCGGAACCGATGGTTTTTGGTGCTTCTCTGCGGGGTCTGGCCGGCCTACGGCACGAAGCTGAGAGCAAAACCGACGAGCACTGTAAAGACTGATTCAACCGGTTTGGAGACTCGCGATGGGGCCAGTTGGAAAACCTAACACGGAGAGTCCTCTTCTGGGCGCTACGGCTCTGGGCACGACCCTCTTGGGCTCGACGACCGCTCCCGCTCCAGGCAGTGCCGATCTCACTGCCATGCTGCAACGGCAGTTGGAGGTGGCCCGCCTGCGGCATGCGGCTGAGGTGGCGGCACTTCGGCGGCAGGTGCTCGATGCGCAAAAAGCGGCCAGCCTCGGTGAATTGCTGGGCACCACAACGCACGAATTTAATAACGCTCTGACCACGATTCTCAACTACGCCCGGATGGGCCTGCGGCACCGCGATCAGCCCACTCGCGACAAGGCACTGGAACGCATCCTCTCGTCCGGCACTCGCGCAGCCAAGATCACGGCCAGCATTCTCAATATGTCGCGGCAGGGCTCAACTCGATTCGAGCCGACCAATTTGGAACTGCTGATGGAAGATGCACTGGTTTTGCTGGAACGCGAAATGATGAAATACCGAGTTCAAGTTGAACGCGAGTTTTCCCCTGTCCCGCGCGTCTCGGCGAATCCCAGTCAGATCCAGCAAGTGTTCATCAATCTGCTTGTCAATGCCAGACAGGCCATGGCTGGCGGCGGGCGACTGATCCTCCGGCTCTCGCAACACGAGTCGCTCGGAGTGGTGGATCTCTTGGTGCGAGACACCGGTTGCGGTATGACGCAGGATGTGATGCGGCGGATGTTTGATCCCCACTATTCAACGAAAAGCGGCCCCGACGAAACTGGCAAGGGGGGCTGCGGCCTTGGCCTTTCGGCCTGCCGTGAGATCATCGAAGGCCATCGAGGCAGAATCCGCGTTGAAAGTGCTCCCGGCAAGGGCACCGCCATCACGATTCGTTTCCCCGCAATCAAGGCAGCCGTCGCCTAAGCGTGTTTGGCCTTGAGTTCGTCTGGCCGTGGCCCTGAAATATGCCTGGCGACGGGGAATGTTTGGGGGTCCAGAAGACCCACAGCCGGTGCGCTACGCGAGAGTCCAGGCTGCCTCCAAACTGTGACATAGGGATCGTGTTCTGGCCGTTGCCAGCGCCTACAATCAGACAGCGTTCCAAACAAACAGTGGCCGCCACAAACGCAACTCATCGGGATCATTTCTTTTATGACTGCTGCTCCAGAACAATATTCGCCCCCTCCGCACCTGCCTAAAACCCTGAAGACGCTCCGCGAGAGCGGCTGGAAAAGCCGCCCCGTCAAGGATGAGGTCCGCCACAATTTCTTGCGGTTACTGCAGGATCGGGCCGAACTCTTTCCTGGCATCATCGGCTACGACGACACCGTCATTCCGGAAATCAATATTGCGATCTTGGCTGGTCACGACATGCTTTTCCTCGGCGAGAAGGGGCAGGCCAAGAGCCAGTTGATGCGGTTGATCGTCAACTTTCTGGATGAGCATCTGCCCTACCTCGACGATTCGGCGATTCCCCTGCACGACGATCCCTACTGCCCCATTACTTCTGCCGGCAAACGGCTGGTGGCGACGCGAGACCAGGCTGATGTGCCGATCGCGTGGTGGCCGCGGGCCCAGCGGTATGCCGAACGACTCGCTCCGGGCACCAAGTTTGCCGACATCATCGGTGAGATCGACCCCGCCAAACTGGCCGGCGGCACGAGCATGTCAACCGAAGAGGCCTTGCACTTCGGACTCATCCCCAGACTCCATCGCGGCATCTTCGCGATGAACGAGTTGCCAGAACTCGACGAATTGGTGCAAGTCGGCATGTTCAATATCCTGGAGGAGCGGGATGTGCAGATTCGCGGCTATCCGATCAAGTTTGACATCGATGTGATGCTGCTGTTTTCAGCCAATCCAGCCACCTACAACCGCTCTGGCAAGGTGATCCCGCAACTCAAAGACAGGATTGGCGCGGTGATCCACACCCACTATCCAGCCGATCGTGACCTTGGCATTCGCGTCTCTGATCAGGCAGCGGCGATTGATCTCGGGGGGGAGTGGCCGGTGGTCGTGCCTTACTTCATGAAGGCGATTCTGGAGGAGATCACGATCGCCGCTCGCAAGAGTAAGTTCATCGATCAGCAGTCGGGCGTCAGTGCCCGCTTTTCGATCGCCAACTACAAGACGCTCGTGGCCAGCGCTCGGCAACGCGGTGTACTGCTCAATGAGAAGCCGGCCGTGCCCCGCATCAGTGACATGGGCCACCTCTATGCCTCCAGCCTTGGCAAACTGGAACTTGACATGATGGGCAGCCACCAGATGACAGAGCGGCAGGTGCTCGACAGCGTGATCGCCGAGGCAATTAAGACTGTGTTTGAGGAATATGTTGAGAAGCACGGCCTCGACGGCATCGCCAAGGTTTTTTCCGAGGGGGTTAAGCTCGAGGTCGGCGACATGCTGCCATCGGCGGCGTATGCACAGGTCGTCGAGGATGTGCCGGCGATCTGGGAAAAGGCCTTTGAGGTCAACGCCTCAAAAGACCCGGCAGTCCGCGCCAGTTGCATTGAATTTGTGCTGGCCGGTCTCTATGCCTCGGAGCGAATCTCGCGGATCCAGAAGCACGGCCGCACGACCTACGACATCAGTGGCTTCCGATAGAGCGATCTACAAAGACTCTCGCTACAAAGACTCTAGAACGGCCAGCAATTCCCGGCCTTCGATATTTTCGCTGAAATACAGGCCATCCTGATCTTGTTGTTCGTAAACGCAGCGGTCAAGACACTTGCCTGAATCCCCAGTGTACTCCCCAGGTAAAAGGATTTGCCGACCATGGATCTCTCCGCTAGGAAGGCACGTAAGGATCTCTCCGCTGATTCCCTGTTCCGACTGCTTTGCGCCCGTTTTTATCGCATAACCGATCCGCGTGTGGTCGCCGCAGTCGATATTCTCCTCGGCGACGCCCTGATGTCGGCTTTCGCCATGTTCTCGCTGAAGGATCCCTCCCTGTTGGCCTTCGACGAGCGTCGCGACGACTCCAACAACAACTTCCGCACGGTCTACGGCATCGACCACGTTCCTTGCGACACGCAAATGCGAGCCATTCTCGACCCCGTCGATCCTAGCGCCCTGCGGCCCCTGTTCAGCGACGTCTTCCGCAGCCTGTAGCGCGGCTCAGGCACTGGAACCGTTCGTCTATCTCGACGGCCACTACCTGCTGTCGCTGGACGGG
>Ga0209702_10000329_pt1 | contig 97407 bp, 86 predicted proteins | sample FRY01_FD_187210 | JGI IMG/M metagenome (GOLD analysis project Ga0209702, IMG submission 187210) | Freshwater microbial communities from Lake Fryxell liftoff mats and glacier meltwater in Antarctica - FRY-01 (SPAdes) (version 2) | ecosystem: Environmental > Aquatic > Freshwater > Ice > Glacier... | reverse complement strand
AAGTGAAAACCTCAGTGCTCACAACGCTTGTACATGCATCTTCTGCAGTAACTTCAAGAGGAGCCTCAACATCTTCAACACAATCAACCTCTACGTTAGCAGGGAAGTCGATGAAAACTGGACCTTCGCTATCAACTACGTGAATAACCTGAGTGCAGAAATCCATCATTTGACCAGCATAAACATACCAAGTACGAATGATTACTTGATGACAAGCGTCATCAGATTCAACAACATCAGAGAAATCAACATCAATGTCAAAATCAAGACACTCAGCAATAACTGCAGGATAACCTGTGAATTCAGGGCTCAAATCAGAACCACATTCAACAGTTACATCATCAGGGCAAGTAATGCTAAGAGAAGGATCACAACCGCCATCACAATCTTCAACAATAACAGTTAAAACGATTGTAGAAGAAGCAGGGTTCTCATAATCATCCGTAGACACAAAGATAATTTGATATACACCTTCAGCATTTGCGTCAACAGTAATGTTAACGATTGCAGGGTTACCAGAATTATTGCTATTAACAGTTAAGCCATCAAAGCCATTTCCATTAACATCAACACTAACCGTTTGCTCGATTTCAGGGCCGATAAAGCCTAATGAAAGGTTCGCTGATTCACCGATACAAAGTGTAATAGTATTGTTATTCGGGAAATTTTGAGCGATAGGAGGAATATTGTTAGCATCAGATGTGCTGAACTGGAAACACTGATAGTCAAGGTAATCAACACCGTCAGCATTGCCACCAGGACCGTCGTAATCAAGACCCGGATGATCAAAGCGACCAAACTGGAAGAAATCAACGCCATTACCAGCGTTTACACCTACAGTTGCAGGTGAACCGCCAAAACCACCTTCTCCGCCAGAAGCATCACCGGTAGTCCAAGACATATCTTGATAATGAAAGGCAACGTTATTACCGATTCCAATAGCAGCTTCAGTTCCATCAGTAATGATTAACTGAAAAGTGTTAAGCAGATCAGTATTTTGGCTATAATATCCAACGTTAACCCAGTTAATGTAAACTGCATTTGGTGTAATGTTGTACCATAACTCTCCGGTAGCCGGACGAAGGTCAACATCACCCCAAAATGGAGCTACCATTACATAGTCATCACTTGGGAAACCTACTGGTGAAAACGTTCCATAAGGAGAACCAAATGAAATATTTCCGTTCACATTAATAAACATGGAGTTGTAAGAAGTTCCATATAAGTCAAAAGCGAAAGGAAGATTTATCAATCCGCTTGAACCGTCATCTGACTGACCCCAAGGGAAATCGCCTGCGTTAGTCCAAGTTTCAGGATCGTGAGGAATGTAACATCCATCTAGACCTCTTTCTTCAGCAGAAAGAATTGATCCTTGAACTGAGGGATAAGATCCGTAGTAAGGAACATCAACAGGTTGAGGAACAAGTCCTGCCGCCTTCTCCGCTGGGGTGAAGTTGACTTGACCGTAGGAAACTTGAATGCCCATCAGCATCCAAAGGATCACGCTGAAGCAAAGCAGCGAAATCTTGGTAATCGAACTAGCGTTAATCGTGCTAGACGAACCACCTGTAAGGGTAGCATTTCTCATCATTTGGTTTAATTTAAATTAGGCGAATTAGTGTTAGTGAGTTCCGCATTCGGAATTATAAATAGTTATTTTAAAGATCATTTTTCGAAGACAAAGATATATAAGTTTTCGATTAAACAAGCAAAATATTCGATGAAATTATTTTTTTTATCGTTAATAACTTGAAATCGAGGGTATTTCTCCTTGCTTTACCTTTGTCTGCATGGAAACAGGAATTTGCTCCCTTGCTTTAATACCCGGTAAGAAAGAACCTTCAGATAAAGCGGAGATGGTAACAGAGTTACTTTTTGGTGAGGTCTATGAGGTTTTGCAAGAAGAAGCAAAATGGCTCCTTATAAGAAATAACGCAGATCTGTATGAGTGTTGGATTGATCGCAAGCAACATCTTTCTTGCGATTTTAGCGTTATTCCGAATCTTGAACTTTCAAGAAGGGTCTTTGAATGGATAAAAGACGAAATTTCTCAATCCGTTTTCCCAGTGCCATTGGGTTCCAGAATTCCTAAACAAGGAGAGATACTTGAAATTGGCAAACATTTGTTTTCAAGAGTAAAGCTTGACCCCGAAATTGCTGAAAACTCTATAATTGCTCTTGCCAAATCATTATTGAACAGTCCTTACCGTTGGGGTGGTAAAAGTCCAATGGGCATTGATTGCTCTGGATTTGTTCAGATTGTTATGAGTTTGAACAATATAAATTTACCTCGAGATGCCTATCAACAAGCCGAAATTGGAGAAATGGTTCCATTTATAGAGCAGGCACAGACTGGTGATTTAGCATTTTTTGATAATCTGGACGGCAAAATTACTCACGTAGGCCTTATAATAGGTAGGAACGAAAAAGCAATGGATATAATCCATGCTTCCGGAAAAGTTAGAATTGATACTTTAGATCACATTGGTATATATAATCTTGATACCGGAGTTTATACTCATCAACTTCGATTAATCAAAAGAGTAATATAGAATCCCAGAATTCTCAATCAATGATTAATAGAGGTCGGCTAAATATGTTTCCATCCGAATCAATCATTTGCAAGATATATTGACCATTGTTTAAGTCGTCTGTGCTACTTTCAATAGTATGTAATCCAGGTGCGTAGTATTTACTCTCTACCAAGGTTTTAACTCTTCTCCCTTCTATATCAAACAAATACAAGCTGTGACTTCCAGGTTTTGCTATGCCAAAATTTACACTGAACACTCTACTTGCAGGATTCGGATAGGGATAGAAAAGTCGGTTTTCTTGGGATATTATAGCTGGAGCTCGTTCTTCCTGACTCAATGAAATTTCTTCATCTCCAATATTATAAGGTATAACAGTGAAGTAACACAAATACATTTCGTCTTCCGTACCCTCGCCCCAAGTAACCCATTGGGGCGGATTATTCGGATTATCTGGGTTATTTATGGTATTGTCGTAAGTGCCAATACAATGAACAGTGTAACCAGTTGGAATATGAACGAGGTTAGGATATGTATAAAATCCCTGATGATGAAAATTCCAATCAGGAATGCTGATTAGCGGGATAGTATCCTCCCCTGGGAAAGTGGCATAAACCTCCCAGCTTTGCCCCAAAAGATGACAATGAGGAGCAATTCCCATCAAGGATAAATCAACAGGGACTTCCAAAGTCCCATGAAATGTTTTAACTGTATTAGCCGGAATAAAAAACGATTCGTCTAAATCATATGGACTCATAGGAAACGTAATTGCATATCGGCTAACTGGTTCATCAGCATAAAAGATATTTATTGAAGTCAGATCTTCTTGATCATCTTCTGTTGGGCCATAATGCATCTGAAGCAATATTTTAGAATTAGCCCAAAGTTTGGTCCCAATAAAATCGGGATAAACCTGAGGACTTGTTCCTGGAACCCAAGCCGTCCAAAAGGAATTAGTAGGTTCAAACTGAAATCCACCAAAAGATTCATAACCATAGTCAGGATCGAGTGCATCAAATCCTATTGCAGTTGAAGTGGTGTCAAGCGCCAGTATAGCATGATGTGCAATGCTGCTATTACCGGGACGAACTTCAATAGCTTTAATGTCTTTATCTTCTTGCAAATTAACAGGAAGCACAAATACTTGGTATTGATCAGAATAATCTCCTTCATGCAAATAAGCTTGATCCATGCTGATTACCAAATCAGGCACACCAATTTGTGAGCCTTCCGGAAAAACGGGCAGTTCCGGTTCAAGTTCCGGATTGCCTTGTGCCATTCCTGTGAGGTACCATTGATGAATCACTTCAATTTCATCGTCACTTAAAACATTTTGACCAACAAATGAAACATATTCAGGGTCAGGACTCCAAGGTGGCATGTGGCCTGTTGAAATTTCATAAACTATAGCAGCGGCATAGTCAACTACTTCGGCATAATTGGTAAGTGGCATTGGTCCGATTTCGCCTTCTCTGTGGCATTTGGTGCAATGATCGTAAATAAGCGGAGCCACATCCTGAGAAAAGGTGTATTGAGCTTTGGCATTGAAGACTCCCGCCAATACTAAATTGAAAATAAGTGTTAATAGTCTGTAATTCATGGACTAAAGATACATTTATTTTTATCAGACCTTGAATTTTGAAAAAGGTTTGATGCGATAGGTTAAATCCATTGATTGCTTTATTTACTTTGAACAAATCCGTTGGTATGCAATTACAAAATCTAGACTGGGCAATTATCATAGCATTTTTTATAATTTCCATGGTGATTGGCCTGGTTGTTTCCAGAAAATCTGGAAGCAGCGCTGCAGATTTTTTTCTGTCAGGTCGAAATATGCCTTGGTGGTTGTTGGGAGTTTCAATGGTAGCGACAACTTTTTCGGCCGATACTCCTAATCTGGTGGCCAATATTGTAAGACAGAATGGTGTGTCTGGAAACTGGCAATGGTGGGCATTTTTATTAACTGGAATGTTGACAGTATTTGTTTATTCTCGTTTATGGAGAAGGTCCGGAGTGCTCACTGATCTGGAGTTTTATGAACTGAGATATTCAGGCAAAGAAGCAGCTTTTCTCAGAGCCTTCAGGTCTGTTTATTTGGGATTAATTTTCAATGTCGTTATTATGGCAACGGTTTGTTTGGCTGCCATTAAAATTGGCAGTGTACTTTTGGGATTCAGCCCGGGGCAGACATTAATTATTGCATCCGTTGTAACCGTAATTTATTCTTCTTTTGGAGGCTTAAGAGGAGTTATCCTCACAGATTTTTTCCAGTTTATTATTGCAATTATTGGCTCTATAGGAGCTTGTGTAGTGGTGATGAATTTACCAGAAATTGGCGGTGTGAGTGGATTAATGCAGCACAAGGAAGTACTCGAGCGTATAAACTTTTTGCCAGATTTCTCTAAGCCCAGTATGTATATTCCTCTTTTTATTATTCCTCTTGCTGTGCAATGGTGGAGTGTTTGGTACCCAGGAGCTGAGCCTGGTGGAGGTGGCTACATTGTTCAGCGTATGCTTAGTGCAAAAGATGAGCGACACGCATTGCGTGCTACTTTATTCTTCAATATTGCTCACTATGCGCTACGGCCTTGGCCATGGATTTTAATTGGATTGGCCTCAATTGTCATTTTTCCTATGAATATTGATCCTAATGCAGTAAAAGGGAGTCTGGAAGCCAATGGTTTACTGTCTCTGTCGAACGCATTCCCAGAACTTCCGGCAGATAAAATTGGTCATGATTTAGCCTATCCTGCAATGTTGAAATTCCTACCGGTTGGTATGATGGGCATTGTTGTTGCTTCTTTGATTGCAGCGTTCATGTCAACGCTTTCAACTCATCTCAACTGGGGAGCATCTTATTTGGTAAATGATTTATACGTGCGTTTTGTAAATAAAGATGCAAGTCAGAAAAAGCAAGTAAATGCCGGTAGAATAATTACTGTTTTACTGATGGCTCTTGCCGCCTTATTAGCGTTAACCATGGAGAATGCTCTGGATTCGTTCAATATTATTTTGCAAATTGGTGCGGGTACAGGACTCATATTTATTCTGCGCTGGTTTTGGTGGAGGATTAGCGCCTACACCGAGATTTCAGGTATGATCATTTCCTTTATAGTGGCCTTGGTTTTTCATTTTGCTAAACCAGATTGGACATCAGAAATTCAACTCTTGGTTGGTGTTGGAATCACTACCCTTGGTTGGCTTGTATTTACTTTCATTACACCCCCAACTTCAGAAGATAAATTGAAATCTTTTTATAAACTAATAAAACCTCAAGGCAAATCCTGGCAAAAGTATAGCGACGGGAGTATTGCAGGTCCCAATGCATCTTCATTGCCTATGCAACTGCTTGCAATGTTACTTGGTTGCCTAGCAGTATATGCAGCATTATTTGCTACCGGAAGCTTCATTTACAATAAAATGACCGATGCCTGGATTCTTACGGCAATTGCTGTTGTTGCCTCTGCCTTCATTGGTGTAATGTGGAAAAAAATAAGTGGAAAAATTCAATAAAACTTAAGTCCTGATTTAGCCATTCGTCTCAATAAAGGACTGCAACGATAGCGTTCTTCGCGGTATTCTTCGTGCAAACTATCGAGCACTTGAACCCAATGCGATGCCCCTTTTTCGTCAGCCCATAAAAGTAATCCCTTTGGATAATTCACGCCCTTGGTCATCGCTAAATCAATGTCATCGCGATGTGCAATGTTAAGGTATAATGCATCAACCGCTTCGTTGATTAACATTGCCAAAATACGCTGCAGAATCGCCTCAGATTGAACTTCATTGGCAATTGTATTTACAGGTTCTTGTTCTATTGAATAATCATAGTGTCCTTTACTTGACTTTTTCCCGAGCCAGCCCGCTTCAACCAGTCTTTTTTGACTGAGAGAGGGTTTGTATCTAGCTTCATAGTAAAAGGAGTTGAAAACAGATTCTGTAACGGCATAGTTCACATCATTACCAATAAAATCCATCAATTCAAAGGGGCCCATTTTAAATCCACCTTTGATTTTCATTGTTGCATCAATTTCAGATTTTTCTGCTAAACCTTCTTCAAAAATGCGCAACGCTTCACCGTAGAAGGGCCGTGCAACTCGATTAACAATAAAGCCAGGGGTGTCTTTAGCAATTACTGGCATTTTTCCCCATGATTCCATCAACCTGTACATGTCTGCTGCTAAACCCTGTGCAGTTTGCACCGCAGGTATTATTTCAACCAAAGGCATTAATGGTGCGGGATTAAAAAAATGCAGTCCGATAACTCTTTCCGGTTTGCTGCAAGCAGAAGCAATAGAAGCAATGGAAAGAGAAGATGTATTACTTGCCAGAATGGCATCAGGCAATAGCTTATCGAGTTCTTCAAAAACGGCTTTTTTAACTTCCAGTTGTTCTATAATTGCTTCAATAACTAAACCGGAATCTATTAAGTTTTTGATGTCAGAACTAAAGGTAATTCGTCCAATTATAAGTTCAGATTGTGAAGAATCAATTTTGCCTTTCGAAACCAGTTTTTCAAATAGGCTCTTTAAATTGGAAGATGCCTTGTTTAATGCACTGTCACTCTTGTCAATAATTACAACTTCATGTCCTGACTGAGCTGCAATTTGAGCAATTCCAGAACCCATAGCACCAGAACCTATTATGCCAATTTTCATGCTTTTAGATTTGTGCTGCAAGTTCAGTTATTTTATGAAATTAACCTCGCTTTTTTGTAAATATTTCAAGGTCGATGCGCTTCATTATTCTGGATTGTAAAAAAGGGCCAGCTGTATTGGAAATTGACAACATATTTTCAGATGAATGCTCTATGATTTAAATACATGAACAATTGTTTATTGCAGTGTTTTATTGCAAGCAAATCATTTGTATCCGATGATTTCGATGTTTATTATTTCTGAGTAAGTTTTAACAAAGCGGTATTCAAAATTTTGCTTTATAAAATCGATGATTGCAGTTTGATAAACGAAGATGGAATCTCCAGGTTTTAGTTTTCTCCAATCTTTGAATTTGCAATTTATATTTTTAAGTTTAAATTGATGCATATAAAATTGTAAATGCGCATTATAACCTTCATATACTATATATTTATTATCTACATTAATATTTTCTTTGATAACATTTTTCATGAAGTAGCTAAATAAGTACATTGGCTTATCAACAATGATTTCAGAAGGTTTGTAGTTCCTTTCCAGCAATCCTTGATAGGGAATGATAAACACCAAGAAAAGAAATACTGAAGCTGCAATATTGAACTTAAAATTATATTTGAAATAATTATTTTCTGATATAAATTCGAAAACAATATAAAGGTTGATGGCTGCTAGTAAGGAGAGTATTGGAAACAAAGGTAAATCATACCAAAACAGTTTGGTTTGTGCAAAGGAAATGATTAAGAAATAACTTATAGCTAGTGTGCTCAAGTAGATCGTTATTTTTCGCAGTTCTTCATTTTTAGTTAAAAGTCCAAATGCAACTCCGCCCGGAAGAAGATATGCCCAAAGAGGAAATCGAAAATCAATCAAATTGAGATAGTAAAACCAAAATCCGTGTTTATGAGCTTCGATAGTTTCGGTGAATCTACCTGCCAGTTCATTGTCATATACTAATTGCAGGTAGCCAGGATTTAATGCATTTCTGAATATATAATAGCTACCAACTACAAAAACACTTGTAATCAATCCTAAATAGAAATGTTTATTTCGCAGGAAGAGATGGAGTGAGTTACGATAAAGTGCGTAGATCAGAAAGGCCGGACAAAAGAGCAATGCACTAATGCCTTTTGTCAATATGGCGAGCGCAATAAAAGTGAACAAAAGATAAAGTGTTTTATTACTCTTGTTTTCAATATATTGATAGAAACTGAAGCAGGAAAGCGTTGTGAAGAGACAGAGCAAAGCATCATAATCGCCGCTTCGTCCGCCATGAATATTGATATATCCTTCGGCACATAGAAGAATTAGAATAGAAATGAGGCCATAACTTAGATTGACATATCTCTTCGCCCAAAGAAAGACAACTATTAAAGTAATAAACGCTGCAATGGCTGAGGGGAATCTGACTGAGGCCTCGCTAACCCCACCGAGTTTCAAGCTTATTAATTGCAACCAAATCATTAGTGGTGGTTTGGTATTCCAAAGATCAGGAGCTTGTTCGAAATGTGTCACCAGCAAATTGCCATTTCCCATCATTTCGAGTGCATTCAGCGCAAGTCGAGATTCATCCCAAACTCTTATTGGCAAAGATCCCAGATGTCCGAAAATGGGGATCACAAAGGCAGTTACTAAAATAGCAAACAGAAGATGTTTCAGAATCTTATTTTTGAATTCCGATCTATCTGTAATTCTGAGTCGATTGTTCAAAATTTTGGCCTTTGGAAAGATCCTAAAGATACACTAAAGCTATCCGTTTTGATGATGTTTAGCCGCAGGAATGGGCGCAATTGAGCTTTTGTTGTATGATTGGAATGCTCCGTGATGAAAATGGCATAATTTATGAAGACATTTGTTATTCCTTAATCAGGATAAGCTCGCAACTTGCGCTCTCAAACAACAAAAATATGCAAAAGATAATTGTATTCAGTCTTTTTATTTCGCTTATGGGTAGCGCATTTGCTCAAAAGGAATTAGCAGAGCATCAAGTATGGAATCAAATTCTTGCTAAACACGTAACTGTTGATGGTAAAGTAGACTACACAGGTGTTAAAGCGGATCCTTCATTTGCACGTTATATTTCTACGCTCCAAGCAACAACAGTTAATGATAATTGGACTCGAGAGCAGAAAATGGCTTATTGGATCAATGTTTACAATGCTTTTACCATTAAATTGATAATTGATAACTATCCTATTGAGTCCATTACAAAACTGGAGAAACCTTGGGACAAGCCGTTTATAAAGATCGGAACCTCGGCTTATTCCTTAAATCAGATTGAGAATGACATTCTCAGAACAAAATTCAAAGATCCTAGAATTCACTTTGCTGTTAATTGTGCTTCATTTTCCTGTCCTATTTTGTCTAATCAAGCATACACAGCATCGAATCTTGAAAGTCAACTCGATAAGATGGCTCGTCAGTTTGTGAATGATCCTTTAAGAAACAAATTGAGTGGTAGTTCTGCGGAGATTTCAAAAATCTTCGAATGGTATGCTGCGGATTTTGGCTCTGCAATTGGTTTAATTGATTTTTTGAATAAGTACGCATCAAAGCCATTGGCAAAAAATGCCCGTATTACTTATATGGAGTACAATTGGAATTTGAATAAGAAATAATTTTAACCGAAAAAATATGTATCTTAGTCTTGACTAGATATATATTTTTTCGGATTTTCATTTAAATGAAGAATCTGTTTTTAATCATATCGCTTATGTCTTTTTTAAGCAGTTGCGGACAGCAATCCTTTGATGAAATGCTGGATGAGTTGCTGAGCCATACTGTGACTGAAGTAAAGCCATCAGAATTGAAAGCGTCAAAAGTTCAGTTTTTGGATGCAAGGGAAACAGAAGAGTTTAAAATTTCGCATATTCCGGGAGCTAAGCATATTGGCTATAACAATTTCAATTTGGAACTTCTATCTGGTATAAAAAAGGATACGCCTATTGTGGTATACTGTTCTGTTGGATATCGGTCTGAAAAGATTTCTGAAAAGCTGATAGAATCTGGTTATACTAATGTTAGAAACCTTTATGGAGGAATTTTTCTTTGGAAAGACGCTGGGTTTGAAGTTGTAGATGAAAATGGGCCAACAGAAAGGGTTCACACTTATTCGGAAAAATGGTCTAAATGGCTAAAATCCGGGAATAAAGTATGGTAGATCGCCCCGGAAATCTCATTGTATTTACTAAACCTCCCCAAAAAGGGAAAGTCAAAACCAGGCTTGCATCAACTATAGGTGATGACAATGCGCACGCTGTCTATTTGGAAATGTTAAGGCTGAATTCCGAAGTTTTGTTAAAGGTTAGATGCAAAGTATGGTGCTTTAGTGATGGTGCCTGGGAGGAAGCAAGGCATAAATTTGGCGATCAATTCAGATTGCAAAACGGAAAAGATCTGGGAGAGAAAATGCGAAATGCCATAATGGAAGTAATTAAGCTAACGAATGAAGCTACTGTTTTGGTTGGAACTGATTGTCCGGATTTAGGAGCTAATCATATACACAGCGCATTAGATAAATTGGATGAACATGACATTGTATTTGGTCCGAGTGCCGATGGGGGCTATTATCTCATTGGTATGAAAAAAGATTGTTGGCAGGTATTTAATGGAATGGTTTGGAGTTCTCCTGATGTTTTGCAAATCAGTCTAGATAGGGCTTTCAAGTCTGGCTTACGAAGTTCACTTGTCGAAACCTTGAGAGATGTGGATGAATGGTGTGATTTGCTCAGGTCTTCAATATATAATTGGTATCAGCTAAAATTCGAAAGAAAGAATACATAAGATGGAATTGATGATTCAGTTGAATGAAACTGCAGAGTTTCTGAGGAGTAAGGGAATTATAGAGCCTGAAATAGGAATAATATTAGGAACGGGATTATCCAATTTGATTTCCGCAATGAAAATCGAAAAGGAAATTAATTACACTTCTATACCGAATTTCGCTGTTGCAACTGTAGAATTTCATTTTGGCAAATTAATATATGGTGAAATAGGAGGGAAGAAGGTAATTGCTATGCAAGGCAGATTTCATTATTACGAAGGTCATAGCATAGATCAAGTTGTTTTTCCGGTAAGAGTGATGAAGTTGCTCGGAGTTAAACACGTGCTATTATCAAATGCCGCAGGGTCCATTAATCCAAATTTTCAAAAGGGGAATCTAATGTTGGTGGATGATCATATTAATCTTCAACCCGACAATCCGCTCAGAGGCGCAAATCCCGATGAACTCGGCCCACGTTTTCCGGATATGAGTCAACCTTACAGTGCTCAACTGAATTCCCGGTTTATCGAAATTGCTGCTAAAAGAAATATTCCCCTTCATATTGGTGTGTACGCATCTGTTCAAGGTCCAAATCTGGAAACAAGGGCTGAGTACCGATTCTTGAGAACAATTGGTGCTGATGCCGTCGGAATGTCAACAGTGCCGGAAGTAATTGCATGCAATCACATGTCTTTGCCATGTGCTTGTATATCAGTCCTCACAGATGAATGTAATCCTGATGATCTGCATCCGGTGAATATAGAAGACATCATAGAAACAGCCAAGAAAGCGGAGCTTAAATTGACAGAACTCTTCATAGATCTGATTAGCAATTTGTAGTTTTTGCAGATAATTTGCCCTCTTATTCTTACAATTTCCAAAAGTGGTTCGATTATTCAAGAATTCGGTAAGGTCTGTTTATTCTTTGGTAGAGGTATTTCAAGAATTAGTAATTAATTTAACCTCTGAAAAACCAAATAACTAAATCCTATGAATGCTTGTCTCGAATGTGGCCAGGTTTTCACAGGGCGAATCGACAAACGTTTTTGCGACGATTATTGTCGTAGTACTCACCACAACAAGAAGTACCGCGGCCTTAATTTGGAGATGCGTCAAGTGAATGCGATACTAAGGCAAAATAGGCGAATTCTCGCCAAATTGAGGGATGAAAAGGTAACACTTGTAAGCCGTAAACAGCTTGCAGACGAAGGCTTTGATTTCAGATATATGACTGATATGATGTTGAAAGACAGAGATACCATTTATCGGTATTGTTACGACTTCGGATATTTTTCACTGGGTACAACGATGTGTGGAATAATTTGCCGAGATGATGGAGTATAAATTTATCTTCTCTTTTTAAGAGCTCTGGCAGCTTGATTTTTTAATTTCACAGATTTAGTAATTCTTTCGTGAAATGCACCTTTGAAATCTGGATCATCCTTGCGCTTTTGCATGTCAATATCTCTGGCTTGTTCTTGCTTCTCCTCCTTGCTGGTTGGGGCTAATTCGATTTTTTCAGGAAGTGAATTATGTGTAATTTGCATTTGTATAATTTCTTCAATTCTTCGGATATGCCAAATTTCAGCAGGATCACAAAAGGTTATGGCAATGCCTGTGCGCAAAGCTCGTCCTGTTCTACCTATTCGATGAACATAATCCAAATGTTCCCGAGGAACACTAAGATTAATTACATGAGAAACTTCAGGAATATCTAAACCTCGGGCAGCAATATCGGTACAAACTAACAATCGCAAAGCGCCACTTCGAAATTCATTTACCGCGTTTATCCTGGAATTTTGAGCTTTATTGGAATGTATTGTTTTAACTTCTCCAAGATTTTTGCGCTCCAGATACTTGCCAACATTTTCAGCGTACTCTTTAGTTCTAACAAAAATGATTACCTTTTTGAATGTTTCGGTATCCTCCAGTAAATGAAGCAATAGATTTAACTTGGTCTTGAAATTTGGAACTCGGTAAAGTTGTTGATCAACCGTTTCAACCGGTGTAGCCTGCGGACTTACTTCAATCCGCATTGGGAAATCCATAAATTCTTCGGCAAGTCGTTCAACTTTTTCGGGAAAGGTGGCTGAAAAAAGCAGATTTTGCCTTTTGCTTGTCAATAATTCTTGAATTGATCGTATTTGATGCATAAATCCCATATCCATCATGCGATCAGCTTCATCTAAAACAACATGTTTTATTTTACGACTAAAAATGGCACCTCTGTTGTAAATTTCTTTGAATCTTCCTGGCGTGGCTACAATTAAATCACAACCTTTTTCCAATTCTTTAATTTGCGACTGAGCCCCAACGCCGCCATAAATACCAATTATTCTGAGATCTGTGTATGTAGCTAATTGTATCGCAGAATCTCTTACTTGCAATACAAGTTCTTTGGTGGGAACCAAGATTAGGCATCTTGGTTCTAAATCTTGAGCATGAGAAAGAGTTTGCAGCAAGGGTAGCAAATAAGCGGCAGTTTTACCGGTGCCAGTTTGAGCAATTCCGATAAGATCTTGACCTGACCTAATTGGAGGAATGGCTTTCATCTGAATAGCTGTGGGCTCAGTATAACCAGCTTCTTCTATTGCCTTGATGTAATGCTTGTTTATTTTCAGATCTTCAAAAGTCATTTGCAAATGTAGCTATTGCCATTGAAGCAAAGCATGTTCTGTTTTGCTAACTTGCGACATCAATATTCTAAATTTTTGATAGACGTTAATAATTTTGAAGATATCCGGCCTTATCAAGACCATGAGGTGGCACCTGCTATTCAGCGGATTAAAAAACACGAGATATATTATCGTGTGATGCAATGGGTTTATCCCAATTTGGATAAAGCTGATTTTGATGAAATGATTTCCAGCGTTAGCACCATTGCCGAATTTCAGGAAAATCTAAGCGGTCCAGCTTTTAAAGTCATCACCCAAATGACTACCAGTGGTCTCACTTTTACCAATATGTCGGCTATTGAAAAGAATAAAAGCTATTTATTTCTTTCTAACCATCGCGACATCATACTGGACAGCGCACTATTAAATGTAAGTTTGATGGAGAGGGGCTATAAAACTACCCAAATAGCTATTGGCGATAATTTGCTGCGCAATCCGATTATAACAGACATTGTTAGACTCAATAAAAATGTAATTGTAAATCGCGACACCCCTGCTCGTGAGATTATCACCTATAGTCAACGACTTTCCAATTACATCAGAAATGCTATTTGTAGAGAGGAAAATTCAATTTGGATAGCTCATAGAGAAGGTAGATCAAAAGATGGGGATGATCGAACAGCTGGAGGATTACTTAAAATGCTCACTATGAGTGGCGAGGGTAGTTTCGAAGAGCGGTTGCGATCACTCAATATTTTACCAATGGCGGTATCTTATGAATATGATCCATGCGACTTGTATAAGGCCAATGAATTGATTTCTAAGCAATTGTATGGTAATTACAAAAAAAAGGAAGGAGAGGATTACAAGAGTATGCTGAAAGGACTTACCGGTCACAAGGGAAGAGTGAATATAAGCGTAGGGCAGGTACTGGATAAACAAATTGAATTTTTGGGTTCTATTTCGAACAGGAACGACAAAATACGTCAGCTAGCAATTGAGATAGACAGGGAAATGCACATGATTTATAAGCTTTGGCCGAGTAATTATATAGCTTATGACTTATTGCATGGAAGCCGCGAGTTCACTGATCAGTACACTAATCTGGAGAAATTCACTTTTAGAAACTATCTTTTAGGGAGGGTATTAAAGTTGACCGTTGCCAGAAAGCGATTGGGACATGACAGGGAAGGCTTCAGAAAAGCTGTTCGCGAAATTTTATTGCAGATGTATGCCAATCCTGTTATTAATAGGAAGGAAGCAGAACGTCAGCGTCACCTTTTGGGGAATTCTTTATTCCCGCAATAATGCCGAGGCTATAATTCCAGCTGAAACTGCTGCATTTAGAGATTCAGCCTGTCCTTTTCCGGGAATGGTTATTCGCTTATTAGGTGTATTGAGAGAAGCAGAACTAATTCCATGAGCTTCACTGCCAATTATTACTAGGCAATTTTGAACATGGGCAGTGGAAATGGTCCAGATACTATCGCCCTCTAAATCAGCAGCATATATAGTTCTTTCATTTCCAATAATGCTTTTGATTGCTTCAAGGCTCAATCTATAAACGGGAAGATGAAAAACCGAACCCATGCTAGCTTGCACGGTTTTGGGATTGAAAGTATCAACACAATCATCAGAGCAGAACAATGTATTTATGCCATACCAATCTGCAATTCTGATGATGGTACCTAAGTTACCCGGATCCTGAATTCCATCTAAAAAGAACAGTAAGTTTGAAAGTGTCCGGTCATTGGAGAACTGCAGTTTTGGTATTTTGAAAACGGCAAGGGCTTCTGATGGACTTGACAAAGCCGTCATTCTTTCCATTTCAGCATTTGATACCATGATGGCATTTGGGTACTGTTCAAACTCATGATTTTCTTTTAAATGAAAGAGCATTTCTGTTTGCCATCCTGATTTTAGAGCTTCCAAAACGGTTTTTCTGCCTTCTGCAACAAAGAGGCCTAATTCTTGACGTTCTTTCTTTCTGTTAAGCGATTTAACAAGTTTTATTTGATTCCTTGTGAGTTCCATGTTCGATTTTAGCGGATAAATCCTATTACCTTCGCATTTAATGGGCAATGTGTTTTCTAATTCAGGAAAAGTATTGATCATGCTGGTTTTGCCCCTGGCGTGGTTCTTTTCCTCATGCAATCCTACAAAAAGAGTTCAAGATGGCGATGTTTTCCTTAAAAAACAATCGATAAAAATTGAAGAAGCCCCAGCAAGCTATCAAGTAGATAAGGAAGATCTTGAAGTTTTGCTGAGACAAAAAACAAACAGGAGAATTTTTCTTCTATTCAGATTGAATTTATGGGCATATAATGCTATTTCGCCCGAAAGAATAGAAAAAGCAGGAATCAGGAAAGCAGAGAGAAGGGCTAAGCGAAATGCACGTAGAGAGCGCAAGGGGAAAGAACTTTTACCGGAGAAAACGCAAACTAAATTTTCTTGGTTTGCATATACAGTTGGCGAACCACCTGCATTGTTAGATTCTGCTCTTACCTATAAATCAAGAGATCAGCTGGAAATTTTCCTTAAGAAAAAAGGTTTTTTTGATGTGAATGTTGAAGCTATTATTGACAGTACTAACAATGGAAAAAGGGCGAAAGTCAGTTATATTATTACTCCCGGAAATCCTTTTTTAATAAATTCTATTGTTTACAGGTCAAATGATCCGGTATTAAGTCAACGACTTGATGCAATAAAGAGTGCCAGCATCGTTAAGCAAGGAAATCTATTTGATGTAGAAGTACTCGATGAAGAGAGAGAAAGAATAGCGCGCTATTTGAACAATCAGGGATACTATGCTTTTACCAAAAGCTTTATACAGTTTGAAGCAGATAGTACTGTTGGCGATCACTTGGTTGATGTGAGCATGTATTTGCGTAATACATTGAAAGAGTCCATTTATGATCCTGATTCACTTGAATTAATACCTCATCAAAAATTTCTGATTGGAGAAATATATATTCATATGGATCACGACATCCTGATTCAGGACTCTTTCGAAAATGACACCCTTGTATATGACTCTATCAGCATTCTGTCTAACGGCGAGCTTGATTTTGACCCTGAATTATTGAATTATTCACTTTATTTAAAAGAGGGTGAACTCTATCAAAAGGATAATGTTGACGTTACATACAGGAGATTTAATTCGCTTGGAGTTTTTCGATCAGTCAATCTTTCATTTAGTGAGCGCATTCAAGGCAAGGTTGCATTTCTTGATTGTCATATTTATCTAAAGCCTGCGAAAAAGCAGAGCACGAGTGTTGAAACGACTGGAACACACCGCTCGGGAATACTTGGTATATCTGCCAATTTGGTTTACGCACATAAAAACGTATTTAAGGGAGCAGAAGCTTTTGAAGCCAGAATACACACCGGTCTTGAAGCACAACCTCCCCTTACCTTATCAAACGAATCCCAAGGTGGAGCAACTTCTGATTTAACAAGATCCTTAGCACTGAATACATTTGAGATAGGTCCTGAGTTTAGATTGTATTTTCCGCGCTTATATCCTTTCAAGCAAAGCACTGGTGGTAGAAATAGCGACCCATCTACTATTGTTAATTTATCTTTTAATTATCAGAAGAGGCCAGATTATCAGCGCACCTTGAGTACACTTGGTATAGGCTACAAATTCAAGGAAACACGATTTAAGACGCATCTTTTAAATCTAGCAGAAATCAGTATTATCAAAATAAAAAAATCAGCTGCATTTGAACAACGTCTTTCAGAGTTGAATGACTTGTTTTTGCTAAGTAGTTATAGAGATCACCTGATTATTAGTTCTGGATATACCTTTCAGTATAACAATCAGGAAAGCAATCGACAACTTAGGCATGTATTCAATTCAGCTAACATTGAGTTGGCGGGCAACCTGATGAGGTTGGTGAGTGGCTCTATTAATTCGAGCAAAGATGAGTTCGGATCTTACCGATTATTTGACATACGATATGCTCAATTTGTGCTATTAGACAACGATTTCAGGTATTATCATAATGTGGGAGACCGGAATGATTTGGTTTTTAGGTTGAACACCGCAATTGGCTTGCCCTTAGAGAATTTGGATGTTTTACCATTTGAGAAAAGTTTTTTTGCAGGAGGATCTAATGGAATGAGAGCTTGGCAAGCAAGAACTCTTGGGCCTGGTTCTTACAGGGATTCAACTGCCGCTGTAACTTTTAACAATATAGGCGAATTGAAACTGGAAGCCAATTTCGAATATCGCTTTGAGTTGGCAGGGGCATTAAAATCGGCATTTTTTGTAGATGCAGGTAATATTTGGCTTTTGAAAGAAGATAATCTTAGGAAAGGTAGTGGATTTGAATTGGCAGAATTTGCAAGCGAAATAGCCATAGGCGCAGGACTGGGTTTGCGATTCGACTTTGATTTTTTTCTAATCAGGCTTGATACCGGTTTTCAACTAAAAGACCCTGCAAAAATCAAAGGAGAACGCTGGTTTTTTGAGCCGAAAGACGATTATAATCAATTTCTCAATAATCTAAATCCCTCAAATCCCGAACGTTATAGGATGAAAGCCACATTTAACTTGGGTATCGGTTATCCTTTCTAAGTAGCTGTTCGCTTTATTTTATATTTGCAGTTCCAATTTTTGATTCTGACCAATATGGGATGGTTCAAGCGTATTAAAGAAGGCATAACTACAAAATCAAAAGACAAGAAGGAAATTCCGGAAGGTCTTTGGTACAAATGTCCAGAATGTAAGAATCTTCTTACTTCGGAAGACCATGCCAAATTATTGTGGGTATGTGATAAGTGCAATTATCATGAGCGCATTGGCAGTGACGAGTATTTTCATGTGCTTTTTGATGATGGCGAGTTTAAGGAATTGCATGAAAATTTAAGTTCTGCAGATCCGCTCGAATTTACAGACACCAAGAAGTACACTTCCAGGTTGAAAGACACCATGGAAAAAACCGGATTAAACGATGCCATTCGCAATGGTATAGGATTAATGAACGGTAGAGAGGTTGTTATCTCATGCATGGATTTCAACTTCATCGGAGGTTCAATGGGCTCTGTTGTTGGTGAAAAAATTGCTCGAGGTATTGATGCCGCTATTAAGAACAAATGCGCTTATATATGCATCTCTAAATCAGGTGGAGCTAGGATGATGGAGGCAGGATACTCTCTGATGCAGATGGCAAAAACGGCTGCAAAGCTCACTCTACTTGCTGATGCAGGTTTGCCATATATTTCTTTGCTCACCAATCCAACAACTGGAGGAGTAACTGCATCCTTTGCAATGCTAGGGGATTTGAACGTTGCGGAGCCGAATGCACTAATTGGATTTGCCGGACCGCGTGTTGTTAAAGAAACCATTGGTAAAGATTTGCCAGAAGGATTTCAAAGGTCTGAGTTTCAGCTTGAACATGGATTTCTCGATTATATTGCTAGCCGCAAGGATTTGAAGGAAAAGTTATCGATGTCAATAAAAATGATGATGTAATTCGGATTTAGCTGATTTTTTCATACCTTTGCACCCGTAATTAAAAATAATTACAAGTACATAAGAATTACCAAAGCGTGTTGGCATGTATTTGACATCAGAGAAAAAACTGGAATTTTTTACCAAATTTGGTAAAACTCCGCAGGACACAGGAACAGCAGAAGGACAAATTGCCCTTTTCTCATTCCGAATCGCACATCTTACAGGTCACCTGAAGGCGAATAAAAAGGATTTTAACACCCAGCGTTCTCTAATTAAGCTGGTAGGTAAACGTAAAAGTTTACTGGATTACCTGAAGAATAAAGAAATTGAGCGCTACCGTGCTATTGTGAAAGATCTTGGTCTCCGCAAATAAGCAAGGCGCCGAGCGCAATAACTAAGCAAAATAGGCAATTCACAGCAATTGCCTTTTTTGCTTTGTATGAAGTGCTGTTATAGAAAGTACATTAAGCTGTTATGATGAATAGAGAAGTATTTACAAAAATTATCGACCTCGGAGACGGCAGGCCGGTAACAATCGAGACTGGTAAGCTTGCTCAGCAAGCTGATGGAGCTGTGGTTGTAAGGTTAGGAGACACGATGCTCTTAGCCACCGTCGTTTCAAGTAAAGAAGCCAAAGAAGGCCTTGATTTTCTTCCTCTTACTGTTGAATACAAAGAAAAGTACTCCGCTGCCGGTCGTTTTCCGGGTGGATTCTTCAAAAGAGAAGCTCGTCCAAGCGACGATGAAATCCTAACTTCGAGATTAGTAGACCGAGCGTTACGCCCTATGTTTCCGGATGATTATCATTCTGAAACACAGGTTATTATATCGCTTATCTCATCTGATAAACAAAATCTGTCTGACGCTTTAGCAGGCTTAGCTGCCTCTGCTGCGCTTGCAGTTTCTGATATTCCGTTTAACGGACCTATCTCCGAAGTTCGAGTTGCCAGAATCAATGGCAAATTTGAAATTAACCCTACTGCTGATATGCTATTGAATGCCGACATTGATATGATCATTGCGGGTTCTTTGGATAGCATTGTGATGGTGGAAGGAGAAATGAAGGAAGTTTCTGAAGATGAGATGGTTCAAGCAATCAGCATTGGGCATGATGCTATTCGTGTTCATTGTAAAGCTCAGCTTGAACTTGCAGCTATGGTGGGAAAATCTTCCCCTAAGCGCGAGTATTCTCATGAAACGCATGATAATGAATTGAGAAAAAAAGTGAGAGATTTCTGTTACGATCGTCTTTATGAAGTAACAAAAAATGGCAAATCAAAGGATGAGCGTAAAGCTGCTTTTGAGGTTGTTAAAAAAGATTTCAAAGCATCACTTGCTCCGGAAGAATTAGCAGAGAAAGAAAAAATGGTTGGCCCATACTTTAAGGAAGTGCTTAAAGATGTGGTAAGACGCGTTGTGCTTGATGAAAATGTTCGTTTAGATGGCCGCGGACTGAGCGAGATTCGCCCTATTTGGTCAGAAGTGGATTATTTGCCAGGGGCACATGGTTCTGCCATTTTCACTCGCGGAGAAACTCAAAGTTTAACTTCGCTTACTCTAGGAACTAAGTTGGATGAACAATTGATCGACAGAGCAACGGTTCAGTACCATGAAAAGTTCATGCTTCACTATAATTTCCCGCCTTTCTCTACCGGTGAGGCTCGTCCTCTGCGTGGAACTTCAAGACGCGAAATTGGGCATGGTAATCTTGCTTACAGAGCCATTAAGCCAGTACTTCCTAAGTTAGACGTTTGTCCATATACCATCCGACTTGTTTCTGATATTTTAGAATCGAACGGTTCTTCTTCAATGGCAACTGTTTGTGCAGGTATATTGACGCTTATGGATGGTGGTGTACCTATTACAGCGCCGGTTTCGGGTATTGCAATGGGATTGATTTCAGATCCGGGAGCAACCAAATACGCGGTTTTAAGCGATATTCTAGGTGATGAAGATCATTTGGGTGATATGGACTTTAAAATTACAGGCACAGCTAAAGGAATTACTGCTTGTCAGATGGACATGAAAGTGGATGGTTTGTCACAGCAAATTCTGAAAGAAGCATTGGGCCAAGCTCGTGAAGGTCGCTTGCATATTTTGAATGAAATGTTGAAGACTATTCAGGAGCCAAGAGCGGATTATAAACCTCATGCCCCTAGAATTGTTTCATTTGAAGTTCCTACTGATATGATCGGTCCGATTATTGGTCCCGGTGGTAAAATCATTCAGGAGATTCAGAAAGAAACGAAGTCAACTATTGCTATCGAAGAAAAGGATGGCAAAGGATATGTTGAGATTTCTTCTGATAACAAGGAATCGCTTGATGCAGCAGTAATGCGCGTTCGTAATATCGCTTTCCCTCGAGTAATCGAAATAGGCGAGATTTACGAAGGAAAAGTAAAAACCTTAATGCCTTATGGTGCTTTTGTTGAAATTGTACCTGGACAAGAAGGTTTATTGCACGTTTCGGAACTAGAGTGGCGCAGAATTGATAACGTTACAGACGTTCTCAAAGAAGGCGACATCGTGAAATTCCAAATTACTGGTCGCGATCAAAAGACAGGTAAGGTGAGACTTTCACGCAAAGCACTTCTTCCTAAACCGGAAGGTTACGTAGAAGAAGAAGCACGTCCAGATCGTGGCGATAGAGGCGATCGTGGCGATCGCGGTGACCGCAGAGATCGCGGGGATAGAGGAGGACGCGACGACCGTGGACCTCGCCCTCAACGCGATAATTAATTACAGACAAGCTGACAGTCTTCAAAAATTAGTATTTTTTTTGAAGATACTATTGTCAATTTACACCATTCTTGCGTTTAATAAGCTTAAACCTCTAGAGGTAAATGAGACAGTTAAAGATCACAAAACAGGTCACCAACAGGGAGACCGCATCACTCGACAAGTATCTTCAGGAGATCGGTCGTGTAGATCTTATTAATGCTGAAGAAGAAGTAGAACTGGCGCGCCGCATTAAACAGGGCGACCAGGCAGCATTGGAAAAATTAACCAAAGCGAATCTTCGATTTGTGGTATCTGTATCAAAACAGTACCAAAATCAGGGCCTTTCGCTTCCGGATCTTATTAATGAAGGAAATCTAGGGTTGATCAAAGCCGCACAGCGATTTGATGAAACTCGAGGTTTCAAATTCATTTCTTATGCCGTTTGGTGGATTCGTCAATCCATTTTACAAGCATTGGCTGAGCAATCCAGAATTGTGCGATTACCTTTAAATAAGATTGGATCGATCAATAAAATCAATAAGGCTTTTGCTAAACTCGAACAAGAGTTTGAACGTCCGCCTACTGCTGCCGAACTCGCAGAAGTGCTTGAAATGACTTTGGATGAGGTAAAACAAAGTTTGAGAAATGCAGGTCGACACGTTTCTATGGATGCTCCTTTGAAAGATGGAGATGATAGTTCGTCCAATATGTACGACGTGCTTCAAACCAACGATTCGCCTTCACCTGAATCCACTCTACTTACAGAATCACTCCGAAAAGAGATTGAGCGTTCCCTTAAAACACTCACGCAACGAGAGGCTGATGTTATTCGTTTATATTTTGGATTAAACGGTGAACATCCTATGACGCTGGAAGAAATCGGCGAACGTTTCGATCTTACCCGAGAGAGAGTTCGACAGATTAAAGAAAAAGCAATCAGAAGACTCAAGCATACTTCAAGAAGTAAAATTCTGAAGTCTTATTTGGGGTAATCAATTAAGAATCAAGAAAAAGGCTGTCTGAAAAGATGGCCTTTTTTGTTAGATGGTCAGTTTTCAGTTCCCATAAGAATGAGTTTATCGAAAGCTCAGTATAACTATTTCGATTTTCGACTGAGTTCCAAATACCGCCATAAATACCATGAAGCGGCACTGCGATATGGGCTCCAACGTATTGATACTTCTATCAATTCTGATTTTCCCGGTATTTCTTTCCAGCCAAATACTCTCTGCATACCCAGTCTAACGCCTAAATCATCTACAGGAAAAACATCCGGCCTGCCCAATGAGAAAATGAGGTACATCTGTGCGGTCCATACTCCTATGCCTTTAATCATCACGAGTCGTTTTATAACTTCGGCATCATCTAATTTATCCAGTGCAATGTACAATTCAGGTTCAGCTATAAATCGTGCTGCCAAATCGTACATATATCCTTGTTTTTGTCTTGAAATTCCACAACTCTGATATTCTTCAGCTTGTAGTGCTGCGAGTCTTTTCGGATTAACATCCCCATCCACCAAAGAAACCAAACGCTGATGAATGGTTTGCGCAGCTTTGATGGAAAGCTGTTGTGAAACTATGGAGCTTACTAATACTTCAAAAGTTCCGGGATGCAAATCGAGTTTTACAGGTCCAATTTCTTTCACAACAGGGCCGAGGTATTCACAGTTTTCTATGAACCATTTTTGAGCTGATTTGAATTGATTTTTGGAGGGCATAAACAATATTAGTTGTATTACTTCGTAAGATTACTGCCTTTACCCGAAGAATTCGCATTTTTGTGCCCGAATGAAAAATCAAACACTCATCCTATTTCGATCTATACTTTTAGTGCTGTTCTTCATGACAGCCCTCTTATCTTGCCGCAAAGACCCTATCAATTCGGATTCTTCGGTAATTCTGGAATTTTCAACTGACAGTATGCTGTTCGATACTGTTTTTACCACGGTTGGATCCACTACAAGAACGCTGAAAGTTTATAATCGCAATAATGATCGTATCAGTATTTCATCGATACAACTAGAAGGTGGGAGCAATTCTCCATTCAGAATAAATGTAGATGGAATGGCGGGTTGGGCTCATCAGGATGTGGAAATTGGTGCTAATGATAGCTTGTTCATTTTTGTGGAAGTAACACTGGACCCTAATGATCTGGCTTTGCCTTTTGTTATAGAAGAAAACATTCTTTTCAGAACCAATGGCAATGATCAGGAAGTATTACTCACGGCTTGGGGCCAGGATGCATATTTTCATGTCAATCTCGACTTAACGGCTATCATTCCTTTGGAATGTGACGAAATGTGGTTTCCAGATAAGCCACATGTTATTTATGGAATTGCTTATGTTGATGAGGGTTGTACATTGACTATACAGCCTGGAACTCAAGTTTATGTGCATGCCAATTCGGGCATTTGGGTAAACAAAGGAACATTGGATGTGCAAGGTTCTTTAGGAGCTGAGGTGGTTTTTCAAGGAGATAGACTCGAGGCTTTTTATGATGATCAACCAGGACAGTGGGGAATCGTGGTTTTGGGAAATACTTTTGGCGGAATACTGCTCACGGAGAGTAATAACAGCAGTATTGATTATGCTATTTTCACGAATGGATTAATAGGAATTCAGGTGGATTCGCTTTTCGAAGAGAATACTCCATCACTTAGCCTAACAAACACCAAAATAAGCAATATGTCGGCCATTGGTCTGTATGCCAATGCCGGCGCTTATGTAGAAGGCTACAATAATTTGATTTACAATTGTGGACAAACCTGCGGAGCATTTTTAAATGGAGGGAAGTACGAAATGGAGCATTGTACTTTTGCCAATTACTGGACCATTTCCAATCGGCAGTCTGCTTCATTTGTGATGCGTAATTATTATGAAGATTTTGAGGGGAACATTCAGATTAGGCCAATTGAAGGTGTTTTCAGGAACTGCATTATGTATGGAAATAATGCCGATTTGAATGAGTTCAATGAATTTGTTTCAGATATCAGAAACGATGAATTTCAGAATTACAAATTTGAGTTTTGTTTGGTAGATACAGATGCTGATATTGGCGATGGATTGCGTTTTTTAGAGATGAAAAGCGAACAAGATCCTAGATTTGAAGCCCCTTTTTCAGGAGATTACCATTTGCGATCAAATTCACCTGCTTTGGACGCAGGATTAAATACGGGCATAGCTCCAACTGATTTAGATGGGTTTTTCAGACCCGCAGGCTTTGGCCCGGATTTGGGTTGTTTTGAACGACAGTAGGCAGATTTCTGCATTTCTCACATAGCAGCGTTGATAAATTTGCTTTGTATTCCCTTTATTTGAGTTAGGGGGTCGCCTTTTTTTTGCGTACTTGCATGATATTAATGAACAGGTTTATCATGCTGAAACCGAATAGATTATACTTTCTGATTCCAATGCTTATCCTCGGAGTGGCTTGTGTTGAGAATCAAAGCAGCAATTCAGATACTGCAAATGCAGATTCTACTAACGTTGCTGATAATGCCACTAACGGCCAACTCGTGAAGTATGATGGGGAAATTTTTAGTATTCCCTCTCCAGTGCAGAGCGCAATTTTGATCAAAAGGTCAAATGCTAAGTATAATCCGGATTTATTGAATAGTCCAAGCAAGGCAAGCACTTATCTCACAGAATATCAAAAAGCACTGAACCTAGGTGTTTATGGTGCTGACCTTGCCTATTTGAGTAATTATGGCAACAAACAATTGGCAACTGATTATGTGAAGGAAATTGAAAAATTGTCCAGTGAATTGGATATTCTGAAATTCATAGACAATGGCATTATGAGCCGTTTTTACAATAATCTTGGCAATCAGGATTCCCTATTTGTTCTAAATTCTGAATTCTACAGTTCAGGAGATCGCTATTTAAAAAACAGCGACAGAAACAAAGTTGCGGGTTTGATTATTGCCGGTGGTTGGATAGAAGCCTTGCATTTTAGTGTTGAGGTTGCTCAAACAAGTGCAGATATTCGCAATAGGGTAGGAGAACAGGGTAAATCGCTCAATAGCCTCATCCGTTTACTATCAAGTTATGAAGATTCTCAAATTGCAGAATTAAGTACAGCTTTGGCAGATTTGAATGCCGTATTTAGTACGCTTAAAGTGGAGTATAAATACGACAAACCGATTGATGACGCAGCCAATCATAAGACGTATTTAAAGAGCCAAACCACGGTTGTAATGACTGATGAACAACTTGCTCTCATTCGCGAGAAGACTTCGAAAATCAGAACTATTGTTATCCGTTAATTGAAAATATGAAACTATACTCGATCATCACCTTGCTTCTACTGTGTTTATCAGCAATGAATGCGAGCGCTCAATGCGAAAATGTGCTTGAGATGTGTGAAAAGCATTTTAGTGAAGAGTTCATTTCAGATGGACAAACCTATCGTGCGTTTCTTTACAACGATCAGATTGCAGAGTTTGATCTAACTTTATTCAGTGGAAATACTTATCGTTTCGCATCGTGCAGCGGTGATCAGGATGGTAATCTAGTTTTCCGTCTTTTCGATCAGGAAAAAAACCAGTTGTTTAGTAATCAGGACTTTTCTAATTCTGCGTATTGGGATTTTGCAGTAGAATCTACCATTGATGTTACTGTAGAAGCTCAACTGGATGTGAACAAAATAGAGTCTGGTTGTGCTGTGCTCCTAATCGGTTTCAAGAAGTAACGTAACATTTTCATCTCTGTTCAAGTATAAGGGCATGGTTCCAGTTGGAATCGTGCCCTATTTATTTATTGATACAGAAACATGAGTGCAGGAATTCTGCGTGCTTTAATGGAGCTCTTCGCGATTATCGCAAGAAGTAGCAACATCGGCGATAAAAATAGCTCGTCGAGGGATGTGGTAGCCATGTTCCTCAGACAGCAACTTAACAAGGAACTCGTAGCCCGCTTCTTGCAGGTTTATGATGAACTTGTGGATAGTCATGAAAGTCAGCGTAATCTCGATTCTGAGCGAAACAAGAAAAGAACCAGCCTCAATTCGGTTAAGATTCTAAAAATTTGCATTAAGACTAACGAAGAGCTTGCCCGAAAGGAAAAAGTTTATGTACTCCTTCGACTACTCGAATTTGTTGAGGCCAATAAAAATTCAGGTGCACAAGAGCTTGAATTCGTGCACACGGTTGCGGATACATTCAATATTCGATTATCAACGGTTTCTAGTATGGAAACACTGGTGAGAGCAACTGTTTCAGACATAATTACTGATCCAGAATTTCTTTATGTATTAGGTAAAGATGCCGAGAATGAAGAAAATTCAAAAGTTCTAAATGTTTCGGGACTTTCTGGTAGAATGCTTCTATTGCGAATTGAAGAAGATAATATGTTCTTCATGCGTTACTTCGGAACAGATAACCTTTTTCTCAATGGCCAAGTTCTTAGTACGGAGCGCAGCCATATTTTCAGACAAGGCGCCACTATCAGAGGATCGAGAATTCAGCCCATTTATTACAGTGATATTATAGGTTGTTTCCTTACTAGCCATGAAGGGGATGGCATCGATTTCAGAGCAGCAAACGTTTCGTACTACTTCAAAGGGAGCAGGAAGCTCGCTTTACACCAGTTTAGTTTGAATGAGCGCAGTGGAAACCTCGTAGGAATTATGGGAGCCAGTGGTTCGGGTAAGTCAACAATGCTGAATATACTCAACGGAAATTATGCCCCTACTTTTGGCAAAGTGACCATTAACGGAGTTGATATTCACCACGAAAGGAATAAAATTGAAGGTGTAATCGGATATGTTGCACAAGACGATCTACTTATTGAAGAATTGAGTGTTTTCGACAATCTATATTTCAATGCAAAGCTTTGTTTTGCCAATAAGTCAGACCATGACATAACCGAACTTGTAGAAAATACACTTAGTAATATAGGACTGCTTGAAACACGCGATCTCCGGGTAGGAAGTCCTTTAGAAAAAACCATTTCAGGCGGACAAAGGAAACGTTTGAATATTGCTTTAGAGTTGATTCGTGAACCGGGCGTATTATTTGTTGATGAACCTACCTCCGGTTTGTCTTCTCGCGACTCAGAAAACATCATGGACTTACTGAAGGAATTGACACTTCGGGGGAAATTGATTTTTGTGGTGATACACCAGCCATCTTCCGACATTTTTAAAATGATTGATCGCTTGTTTATTCTCGATCAGGGAGGCTACCCGATTTATTATGGAAATCCGGTTGAAAGCATCGTTTATTTTAAACGACTAGTCAATCATGTTAATCAAGAAGAATGCGAGTGCCCGAATTGTGGAAACGTAAATCCGGAGCAATTATTTAACATTATAGAGTCCAGGGTGGTAGATGAATATGGTATGCTTACAGAGCATCGTAAAATATCGCCACGTGAATGGAATAATTTCTATAACGTAATGATAGGTAATAAGATGGGGCAGGCGCCAGATAATATGCGCATTCCGGAATCCAATTTTTCATTGCCTTCGAAGATTAACCAGTTCAAGGTTTTTCTGAAACGCGATTTTTTAAGCAAGCTTTCCAACAAGCAGTATATGCTGATTAATTTTCTGGAAGCTCCTGCTTTGGCGGTTGTTTTGGCATTTTTTGTTAAGTTCTATCAAGGTGGAAGTGATTCAGGTTCAGAATATATTTTCAGGGAAAGTGAAAACCTTCCTCAGTACCTCTTCATTTCAGTGATTGTTGCTTTGTTTTTGGGATTAACTGTAAGCGCTGAAGAGATCATTCGTGACAAAAAAATCCTAAAAAGAGAAGAATTTCTCAATCTGAGTAGAAAGAGTTATTTGCTGTCTAAGATTGGAATCATGTTCGCTATATCTGCCATACAGATGGGAATGTACGTTTTTATAGGCAATAGCATTTTGGATATCAGAGGGATGGCAGTGCCTTATTGGCTGGTTTTATTCAGTACATCTTGCTTTGCAAATCTGCTCGGATTAAATATTTCGGCGAGTTTCAATTCAGCCAAAGTCATATATATTTTGATTCCGATTCTGATCATTCCACAACTCCTGTTTTCAGGAGTTATCGTGAAATTTGATAAGCTATACCCAGCATTTGCTTCTCAGAAAGGAGTTCCCCTTATTGGTAATATTATGGCATCACGCTGGGCCTATGAGGCGCTGGCGGTAAATCAATTCAGAAACAATGACTATGAGCGTCAATTTTTCGGATATGATAAAGACCGTAAGTACTGCAATTGGAAGAAGGATTACTGGGTTCGGGAAATGAGAAACCGAATCAACCAGAGCAAAAAGTATTTGCTGAATAAAGAAGCTGATGCGGATAAACTGGCCTATAATATTCTTCTGCTTCGAAATGAATTGATGAAAGAGGAGCAATCTTTTGGAAATTTATCGATCCCGGGATTGGACAAGATGAGCGTTACAAATGTGAATGAAGATTTTTTTAATCTTGTAGATGAAAAGCTTGATCAACTTTTTGAATATTACAAGGATAGGTATAACGCTGTAGCCAAAGAGCGTGAAAATTATATGATGACCTTAACCAGTTCAGAAGCTGAAAAGCAAGCATTGATTCAGTTAAAAGATCAGTTTAAGAATGAGAGTCTGGAGGAATTTGTTACCAATAAAAAGGAACTCAAAGTAATTGTTGACTACCAGGGTGAGCTTGTGCAAAAAAGTGACCCTATTTATCTCATTCCTCGCAATGTGAGCTTTTTTGAGTCGCATTTTTATGCGCCGGTTAAGCCCTTGCTTGGTCAGTACCTCTCCACATATTCGGCGAATTTACTGGTTATTTGGGGAATGACAGTAATGATGATTCTACTGCTATTCATGGATGGAATGCGGAAATTCCTCGAGCTTATTGGTGGTGGTTGGACTGTAATAGGATCTCATTTGAAACCCGGATATAAAGAGGCAGAATACGCTTCCTGATTAGATTTCTCCAATCTCGATCATTTTAAAAGGCAAATTGATAATTGCGTCGTAGTCTTCTCCGGCTTCGAGCATATCTTCATCGTCCTCTTCATAGTACCAGTTTACTTGCACACCTTTTGGAATCACTTCCAATCGTTTAAACAAATCCAAAATACATTTGGAAGAAGCAGTGTTGAAGTATTCAAGCTGAATGATAACACTGGTTGTTTCTTTGGCATTTCGGGAGTAAGCTTCAACCCAATCAATCAAAGGTTTATAGAATTCTATTGAATTTTCAGGAATAGATCTTCCTTTTATTTCTAGAATTCCATCCTCGGCTATAAAACGCACACCGGGCGTTTTAGGCGTACCGTCAATCTTGATATCGTTCATTGCTTTGTGAAAAAATGTTACAACGAAATTACTAATTCAGTTCTGCCAATTTTCTCATTTTGTGTTAGTTTTCCACAAAAGCACGGTGACATACTTAATCATTTGGATATTTGCGGTCAAATGAATGAAAAGTCTTGGTATTCCAGTTGGTTTGATTCTCCATATTATCCATTGCTTTATAGTCATCGCTCAGATGAAGAAGCTGAATTCTTCCTCGAAAATTTAATGACTGTATTGGGGATGCATGCCGGGGAGCGAGTGCTGGACCTAGCTTGCGGAAGAGGAAGGCATTCTAGGTACCTGCATCAAAAAGGCATGAAGGTTACAGGATTGGATCTTTCTCCTGCAAGTATTAAGGAAGCTTTGGAGTTCAAAGTTCCGGATATCGAATTTTATGTTGCTGATATGAGGAGCTTTCAGTTTGATTATAAATTCGACTGGATTCTGAATCTATTCACCAGTTTTGGTTATTTCGAAACTATCGAGGAAAATCTGGAAGTTTTACATTCGGTAAATTCACATCTTCAGGATTCAGGCACATTTATTTTAGATTTTCTGGATCTGGATTGTGTTCGAAAGAATCTTGTGCCCAATGAAATTATTGTAAGAGATAATGTTCATTTTCAGGTGAATAGATCACTGGAATCAGGATTCGTTTATAAACGGATAAAAGTTATTGATGCCGGAAATACTTATGAATTCGAAGAAAGAGTACAAGCATTAGACAAAAAACAACTGATGCAGATGTTGAATGAAGCAGGATTGACTCTCATTCGTACCTTTGGCGACTATAATTTGAATGTACATCAGCCGGGTATATCTGCTCGCTTGATTTTATTGACCGTTAAAGACTAAGTATGCTTCTTCCTTGGGGTAAAATGATAATTCTGCTGCTTAGTGCCCTTGCTGGCGGAGCACTTGTAATCTGGAAACTGAAACCTTCCGGCACTTGGTTGAAACTGCTGATTAGCTTCAGTGGTGCTTTGCTTTTAGGGCTTTGCATGGTGCATCTTATTCCATTTTCTATGCACGCAAGTCCTTCTAGAGCTGGCTTGTTAATTATGGCTGGATTCTTCTTGCAGTTACTACTCGAGTTCTTTTCTGGAGGAATTGAACACGGGCATGCCCATCAGCATCTCAACGCTGAAAAAGGATTTCCTTTTGTTGTGATGTTGAGCTTATGTGTACATTCCCTTATTGAAGGAATGCCTTTTGGACATCACGGTCATGAGCACGGTGATCGATTGCTCATTGGAATTGTGATGCATAATTTGCCGGTTGGAATGGTACTCGCCGGAATGTTGCTTAAGTCGGGCATTAGTAAGATCGAAACATTTATGTGGATCAGTATTTTTGCTCTCATGGCTCCACTCGGAACCATTATCTACGCAACATATCTTAGCAATATGAACACAGATATGAATATCGAAATGATTACTGGAGATGTAACGGCTGTAATGATTGGTATTCTTTTGCATGTGTCTACAACCATACTCTTCGAAGCGGATGCAGGCCATCGTTTCAATCTCATGAAATTCACATCTATCGTTGTTGGATTTATCCTTTCTGCACTTATTTTTTAAAGAATTCACAACATTTTTTTCTGTTTCTAACTTTGGAGGATTAGCCATTCTAAATCTATCCTTGATTTCCCATTTAATTGGAAATCAAGCAATTATCCTTATAGCTTAACCTATTAATCGGGATTTTTTCCATTTCCTTGCTTGAATAGCCTTAAAGTATTGCTTCATATTTTTACCGTAACCTATTGACTCTTAGTAAAAATTACTAATTTGGCACCCACCTGACTTAGTTTAATATGCAACGACACGTATTTTTTAGGGAACCGGCCACGCGTTGGGTTGATTTTCGTCCTATAAACGGACAGCTAGTTTTAACCCATGAGAAGATTTCATTCTTGTGCGAAGAACCCGGTGATTCTGCGGATTGGAGCATTCCGTTGAGATTAGTAGAAAAGGTTGATTATTTCAAACGTCTTGAAATGTTCAGGGGAAATCTTGCATTAATTGGACTGGATGGAGAAATTCAGCGTTTTCAAGTAATGGATCACAAAGCCTGGAAAGAACGAATTCAAAGAACAGTTCGAGCTTTGTTTTGATTTTGCGTTCTGCAAAAATCTAGTTTAATCTTTTAGCCAATTTTGGTTAGTAGGAAACCCATCCGAATTTATTTCTAATTCCTTCTTTTTGAGATAAATGGATTCGATTTCGCAAGGAACTTTCAGTAGTCATTTTGCAGATCTTCAAATGCCAGCAAAATTGCCATGGTATTTTTGAGTTCATTGTGAAAAAGCAGAGGCACTTATTCTGTAAACGACCTTGATCAACAAGCGGACATTTTTATTGATTTCAGCATTTGTAGTGAACATTCGTAACCTAATATTGATTAAAAGCGTACAATGAGGTGATCTCCAACCCTAAATATTGATCAAGTGAAACGCTGCAAAATCAAAATAAACATCAGAAAGATCGAAACGATCGAACTGTACAAGAAACGTTTTGGATTTAAAGAATTCAGTCACAGTCTTAATTGATTTCTACGAAGGAAAAATTTCCTCCGCAATCCGCTGAGCTTCGGCAAATGTTTTATTATCAATCCCAGTTTCAACCTTAATTTCTTCAAAATAGCCAAGCAAATTTTCAGTTGGCATATTTCCCGTGAGATCATCCTTAGCCATAGGGCAGCCACCAAATCCTTTTATAGCCCCATCAAATCTTCTGCATCCGCTGTTCCAAGCTGATTCTATTTTTTCTTTCCAAGTCTCCGGCCTAGTATGTAAATGAGCCCCAAACTCCACTTCCGGTAATTCAGGAATCAAATTACTGAAAAGCATAGAAATGTTTTCAGGATCAGAGACACCAATTGTATCGCTCAATGCAATAATTCGAATATCAAAATCTTTGAAAAGTCTTTCAGACCATTGAGCAGCAATATCCGGATGCCATTTCTCGCCATAGGGATTACCGAACGCCATGCTTATATACACTACTAATTGCTTACGACTTCTCAAACATAGATTTTGAATTTCTTCAACACGTTTTAGAGATTCTTCAAGACTGGCATTTGTATTGCGCTTTTGGAATTCTTCGGATATCGAAAAGGGATATCCCAAATAGCTAATTTCTTCATACGCACAAGCATCCATGGCACCTCGTTCGTTGGCAATAATTGCCAACAATTTGGATGAATGTTCATTCAAATTGAGCATTGATAGCACCTGAGATGTATCTTTCATTTGAGGTATAGCTTTGGGAGAAACGAAACTCCCAAAATCGATGGTGTCGAATCCAATATTTAGCAATTGATTGATGTATCGCACTTTTTGTTCGGTTGGAATAAATTCCTTTAAACCTTGCATAGCATCACGCGGACACTCTATCAATTTTAGTTTATTGCCACTCATACCGCAAAGATAGGTCATCCAAGCTTTTTATTCGATATATGGAAATCCAGCCATCTTTAGTGGAGTAAGCAGAAATGTTCATTGAATCTGCTTGTTGACCTAGCCTTGAGAATTCCTTTTGAGTCCAGCTGTCATCAAAAATAATCAATTCACAAGAGGGTAATTTGAAGCTCATTTTCTTAAAATCATTTGGCTTTCGAAGAATGAATATGTGGGCATCACGTTCTGAAAACGATAGGTATTCTTTTTGGATGTATTCATTTCGCAGAAGTAATTCTGAAGTACGAATCCATTGTGTTTCATTATTCTCAAACTTGAATTGCGGTGTGATGTTATGAATGGAATCTTTGCTGAAATGCTGGCTGATGATTAATTTCTTAGTTGATGTTAAACTGTCGTTGGTACTAAAGACAACTTGCTTGTTTTCAAATGTGATTTCAATCGGATTTTTGAATTTCTGACTGAGGAGAATTTCCGGCTGATCCGGAGTTTTCATCAAATGGAATGCAGCAATTACCAAAGCAGCATAACATAGATGTATTATCAAAGTTGCGAGTCTTTTTTGGAGCAGGCATTGGTGAATTCCGAGGAGCACAATAAAACTCGCAATAGTTAAACTAAACTCCGGAAAATAGGGTCCTGCATTGGCTTTCGGTAATGATGATATCCACTCCAGTACCCATAAAAGTGCTTTACTCAGCCAATAAAGCGAGAATTCCAAAACATCATTCAAGTAAGGAATCCAGCCAATTACAAACCAAAGCAATGCTCCGTATAAGAGTATGGTAGATAATGGCAAAGCAATGAAATTGGCCAGTAAAAACCAGGTAGGAAAGAAGTGAAAATTGTAAAGGGTAATTGGGCTGGTCCAAGCTTGAGCACTAATGCTAACCCATAATCCTCCGCCGGCAGCATTCAACCATTGAAACCGACTTTGCAAAGGGTTTAATTCTTGGTATAACAATATGCCAAGCACAGCAAAAAACGAAAGTAAAAATCCTAGATCGTATATAGTAGCAGGATCAAATGCAAACAATGAAATAGCTGATCCTCCTAGCAAATTGATTGCAGCGCCTTTTCTTCCACTTAGCTCGGCACCTTGCACAAAACTGAGCATTAAAGCGGCACGTAAGGTACTTACAGACGCTCCACTAAGCAAAGAAAAAATCCAAATACTACTCACAATAATTACAAAACGGATGATTTTTCTTCTTTTTAATTTTATCGTCATTTTTTGAAGTAGCAATAAAACCAATCCTACATGCATTCCACTCACCGCCAGGATATGCATAGTGCCGCTATCTTTAAAGAAGGACTTGGATTCAGCACTCATTTCTTGTTTCCATCCCAAGCACAATGCACTCAACAAGCCATGTTGATCTCCTTCGAGAGGAAGATTTTTGTTCAAAGTTTCTCTCCAGTTTGCGAAAAAATGTTTGAAATCTGTTTTGTTTCCTACCTGTTGTAATGGAGTGATATTAGTCATTCTGCCGCGGATGCCTTGAGCTATTAGCCATTTATTATAGTCGAATCCGGAAAGTTGTCTTTGCACAGCATGCGGAAGGATTTTGAATTCCCCCACCAGCACATCACCGGCTTTCAATGCTAAATTCAAGGAGTCAATTTGAAACAGGTAATATCCGTTCAAACTATCATTTTGACTGCATAAAAATTTGACTCTCATTTGCCAATTGTTGCGATAAACCGGAATGTTATCGCATACTACAATTCCGACGCTTTCCTCTTTTATAATTTGACATTGAAGTTCTTCCGATAGATGAATTTCGGCAATAATAGAACCGGCACAAATAGAAATAAATGCTAATCTTATAGAAGGTGCGATGAGAGGAAAACGCTTGTTGATCAGAGCAAATATTCCCCATAATCCCAAGGAAAGCGCAAGTAAGATTTTGTAGTTGATATACTCATGCAAAATGATTCCAGATGCGAGGTATGCAGCAATGCGCAAAAGTGGAGCTCTTGGCCAGAAATTCATGTTTTTTATTCATGAATTTCGGTATTCTTATTCAGGCGAAATCGGAAGGATTAAGATCTTTGAAAAAATGCTTCTTTCTGAGGAAATATTCCAATACAATACTACCTCTGTAACGCCCATGATTATTGGGATTAGCAAGATTCTTTTTATTGCTTATCCGTTTACGCCACGTTTTACCGGTATTGGAGAAGAAATTGAAATGCGCTTTCATTACGGCATTAAAAAATGCAGGTTTTCCCTCTAATATAAATCTGGCGGCTGCAACTCCATCGAGTATCATTCTACGCAATAATCGGAGAACAAAAAATGACTCAAAATCATTTTTAACGATGAGGTAAAGGTTGTTTCTAAAATTGAGAAAAGTCTTTTTAGGATCCATTCGATTTAAGGTGCCTCCACCTATGTGATAAACGGATGACTCGCCACAAACTCCAATTTTAAAACCTCTGTTTTTAAGTCTCCAGCATAAATCTATTTCTTCCATGTGTGCAAAGAAATCTCCATCCAAACCTGTACAATCTTTGTATGCCTTTGATTTCACAAATAAAGCGGCTCCGGAGGCCCAGAATATTTCCCTCACTCCTGTATATTGGCCCTCATTTTTTTCAAAGGTGTCAAACAATCTACCGGCACAAAAAGGATAAGCATCGCGATCCAGATAGCCCCCTGCAGCACCTGCGTGTTCGAAGCATTCTTTTTTGTTATAATCAAGAATCAAGGGTTGGCATGCAACAAGTAATTCATCCCCTTGCATGCAGGAAATAATAGGCCTAATCCAGTTTTTAGTTACTTCAACATCTGAATTAAGAAGCACAAAAATGTCTGCATCAATTTGGGCTAATCCCCGATTATACCCTTCAGCAAAACCATAGTTTTTATCCAAGATCAAAAGCTTAATTTCAGGATGTTGTTCTTGTATAAATACAACTGATCCATCACTGGAGGCATTATCAACAACCCATATTTCGGCATCAGCACGACTATATTCGCAAACAGTACCGAGAAAGTTTTGCAAATAGGGCAGACCGTTCCAATTGAGAATTACAACAGCAACAGAATATTCGGACACTTGCTGTTCTTTTAGCGTGGATTGTTATACAGATCGATGAGTACTCTGGAAGCGCCATTATCAATAGTGCGCTGTTCTTGGTTTCCGAGACTATTGTTGCGCTGAAGAATCATCATTACCCAACGATCATTTTTAATTTCTCCAGGTAAATCAGATTGTAACAATTCAAAATCATTACTCACCAGATCGGGATTATAGAACACAAAACGTTTGTTTCTGAATTTACCGGCCTGATAGTAATGCCAAATTTCGTAGGGATAGGCATCGGTGTCATTGTGTCGCAGCACCTGAGTATTAGGTGGACCGTATTGCAAATAAACTCTTCCTCGATCAGTTTCATATCCTTTTTTGATGCGGGTAGAATAATTGGCTTGCACTTTCTTAACTTCTCCCAAATACTTGTTCCAAGCTTCTTCAGGATTTTCTGGACCTCTACGTTCCCAAAAGCTGTAAAAAAATTGTTTGAGCAATGTTAAATCAGCTTCTTTTAATTGGTATTCAATGGTGCTTCTTTCGACATTAGTAGTTATTGGATGCAGGCTATTGATATGTTCTTTTAAGACATCGCGTTCCGTAAATTGCATCACAAAAGTGTTTGCGATATCGAGTTTGTTTAAATCTTCCGGTTTGATTTCATCCATCGTGGTGTTTTGTCTGAAGAACTTAATTCTTCTGCTCACCACCGTTTCATTCTCCTTATTTCTCATTTCAATCACTAGCTCATACTCCCCACTTGGAAGCTCAGCTATATTTAAAAGTTCTAAAGTCGGATTTACCTCTTTTGCATCGCTTCTATTGTATTTCTGAAGTCCGAGAATTATTTTGGATGACTTCACATCTTCTACATAATAAGTAGTGATGAATTTCTGATTTTCGCCAAAAGCTTTATTGGCATTGTATATTTCGGTATAGAATGCCAATTGCGTTATTGCTGCCGGAAAAAAATTGTCAACATAAGGCAGAATGTCATATCCACTGCGAGTAAGTTCGCCTGAGGTTTCTGTTTTAGAATAGGCTTTAATTAGCAATACATCCGAAATAAATGGCAATTCGGGTAACACATCAATGCTGAAATCTTGGCTTAATTCAACAGCTTCGCCCTTGGGATCAAATAAGTCATTGAGTTTAATATCAAAGGTATATTGACCATTGGCCAACTTGAACCGGCGAATATCCATGAAGCTATCCTTTTGCGCTCCTGCCGGCCACAACGGTGAGTGGAGTGCAAATTTTTCAAAATCGATCACCTTATCGCCACGGCGGATAATTATGGTAACTTCTACAGATGCGCCAACAAGGTCGCCGGCTTCGTTTGCCCTATAGGTAAGTCCTTCGCCATTTATTTCCAGCAAAGTTTCAACATAAGGACTATCACCGGGAATAAGAAAAACTTTGTGGTCAAAGAATGCGCTAAGACCAGCAAAAGCCAGATTTTGGCATAAAATGAATGCCAAAACAAGAAGAGCGGATAATTTTTTTAATCTAAACATCATTGGAAGTTAGTGATTTCCAGTAAAAGAGCAAAATTAATACGTCCTAAAGGTATCTAAAGTATTTGCGAAGTTAAAAATAAATGTACTTTTGCCGCGGAGAGATGGCAGAGTGGTCGATTGCGGCGGTCTTGAAAACCGTTGTACCGCGAGGTACCGGGGGTTCGAATCCCTCTCTCTCCGCACAATTCTTTTAAAACCCGCGAATTTCGCGGGTTTTGTCGTTTCTGGTGGAGCACTGAGACAAATTTGAGACAGTCAAAACAATAGAAATTGAGAAGTAACCTGCACGATTTTGAAAGTTTCATTCCGGCTGAGTATATGCCAGGAATGGACTGTCATGTGTGGTATTATGCGAAAAATCCCCCTCTCTCCGCTGATAAACCCAAAAAGTCCCGCGTTTGCGGGACTTTTTGATTTTAGAATGAGCTTAATCCATCCGTAATTTTGAGTAATAAACAGGCTATTCTCTTTCTTAAATAGCACCGTTTTCCATTACCGATGAGCACGAGTAGCGGAAACTGAAAAACAACTTAATTCGTCCTAATCCCTATCAGATGCGGATTTCCACAACTCAAGCTTGTCTAAAGGCTATCAGCCATGTATTTGTCTACAAAATTTTACAATTATAGCCTTCATTTCTTTTGGATTTTTTGGCCTTATTCATTCGTAGCCAGAACCTTTTTATTTTATTCTCGTTCAACAGGCTAAACCAATACCCTATATTTTGAAAACAATCTTCAAAGGAATTATCGCTACACTACTATTGCTTCAAAGCAATATTTCATGGTCGCAAATAGACAACCGTATCAATTTTAGTCCGGAATGGATACGCTCAGGCGTTCGAAATGCGAGTAATGATGCTGTAGATCTCGTTGTATTTAATCCAGGTGCTGCTGCAACGCTTAAAGATGGTTTCCATTTTGCAATTGGAAATCAATCACTTTTCAGAAGCCCCAGTCATCAGTATACACTGGGAGATGTTGCTATAAATCGCAGCCAGAATGGCAATGACATGATTTTTCCATCCGTTTATACAGCATATTCTAAAAACAAGTGGGCAGTTACTGGTGGACTATTTGTTTCAGGTGGCGGTGCCACGGCTAATTATCCCGACGGTTCATTTAGTACTGATTTAATCGGCTTTATGGCTCTTGGCGCTGCTATGGGAGCATACACTTCAACCAGCGATCAGTATATGGAAGCGAGTTCATTTTATCTTACCGGTTTATTCGGCGCATCCTACGAAATGTCTGATAAGGTTTCAATAGGGGCGAACGTACGTTATTTATCTGCGCTCAACGAAACAAGTGCAGGTCTTACTTTAACAGGATCGCCATTTGCATTGCCGGATATGCCTCTTGCCATTAAAACCACTTCAGAAGCTAGCGGAATGGGCGCTTCATTTGGTGTGTTTGTCCGTCCGAATGAAGACTGGGCAATTTCTGCTAGATACGATATGATGGTGCCTCTGGAATTCCAAACTAATGTTGGTACGGATGATTTTGGTATATTTGAAGAAGGACAAAAGGACAACCGCGATTTGCCTGCTGTGTTGGCAACCGGTGCGAAGTACTCCATTTCGGATCAACTTCGTGCAGAGGTAGATTTTAATTATTATTTCCAAAGCGATGCTGATTGGGGAAATTCTTCTCCTGTAACGGAAGAGCGCGCTCTTTCGGCTATGGCGGGAGATGCATATTCAACCGCATTAGGTATGGAATATGATATTAATGAATCATTCATGTTCAGCTTAGGTGGATTATATACCGTATTTGATTTCCAAGATCGGGATGGTTATTACACCACTTTGGGTGCTTTTGAAACTGTTCCGGGGACTAATTTCAGTTTAAACACAGGATTTCGCTACCGATTGAATGAAACGTTTTCGGTAAATGCTGGTGTTTCTCAAGTGATGTGGGAAAAGGATCAGGAGATTCGTGCTTTGATGTTAATGCCAATGGATGTAGTGGTTAAAACCAATAATAAGATGACTGCTGTTGGACTTGGACTGAATATGACTTTCTGATAATATTAGGACAATTAGGGTCGCCTGGGGAATGGATTTTGGTTCTATTCTTCGGGCGATTTCCTTTTTATACCAAATTAATTATTTATGCATTTAATTCAATTCATATAAATATATTTCATAAAAATTGTTGGTCCATTTCATTTTTTAAGGATGAAAAAACAAAATGCATTTCAGATGCAATGGTATCACTGCATAAATCATACGCATATTCCTTTTCTGGGGTATTGTCGGCATATTTAGGATCCTTATAACGAATAGCAATTCTTTTTTCCGCGTCAGGAATAAAGGGGCAATTAGCTTCCGCATCTGAGCAAGTTATGATGGCCACAAAGGGCTTAGCATCATTTTGCTCGTCATCAAATACTTTTGAAAAGCAGTTTAGTGGGACGAGCAGATCAGAAAAGGAAACGAAATAATGAGGATTTGAAGAATTGCTTTCAGATTGAAATACAAATCCGTTTTTCTCTAATGCCTTAATTGCGTTCGGATGGAAGGCTGTTATTTCTGTTCCACCGGAATAGCATCTAATATTATCAAAGCCGAAATGTAAGACAATTGCTGCAGCCCAAATTTGACTAATCTGACTTCTTCGAGAATTATGGGTGCAAATAAAGTTAAGATTCACATCTTCTCCTTTATTCAATTTTTCTTGAATTATACTTGCCAATTGCAAGAGTATTTCTTGCCTGTCATTCTCTATAAAAATAACTGGAAGCGAATTTATTTTCGCTTCCAGTTTGAGGTACAAATTGTTGGTCATAATTTAGCAACATCCACTTTGAGGATCGCAGCTGTTCTGAATTTCGGCGAGCGCTATTTTTTTCTTCTCCGCCTTTACTCCGGGCTTTTCCGCATAAACGGTAATGCTGAATATTCCTGTATCACGTTTCGCAAATGATTGAATGCCGCTCTCGTCCAAGTATTTTATTAAAATGTCATCAGGAATCAAAATAGATTTTTCTTTTTGGATTTTTACATTTACAAATCCTGCTTCTTCAATCAATTGCAAATATTCATTTTTTTGTATAGCTCCTGCAACGCAACCAGCATACATCTCCGCACTTTTTTGCAATTCTGTTGGGAGTTCACCCACCAATACAATATCCGAAATACTAAAATGTCCACCCGATTTCAATACTCTAAATATATCTGCAACTACAGCTTTTTTATTAGGAACAAGATTGAGCACGCAATTGCTTACAACTACATCCGCTACACCTTCGTTAACAGGCATATTCTCTATGTCTCCAGTTCGGAATTCTACATTGTTGAATCCTAGTTTTTCGGCATTTGCTCTTGCTTTATTAATCATTGAATCGGAGAAGTCGATTCCAATAACTTTACCTTCTACTCCGGTTGAATGTCTGGCAACAAAGCAATCATTTCCCGCACCAGATCCTAGGTCAATTACTGTATCGCCATTTGATATTTTAGCGAATTCTGTTGGTAAGCCACATCCCAATCCCAAATCTGCCTCTGGATTATATCCTTCTATTTTGGAATAATCGTCCATCATTATATTGTAAATTTTGTTGGATGATGTTGTTGCGCCGCAGCAAGAAGACGCATTGAAAGCCTTATCCTGATTGGCAATTTGGCTGTACTTGTCTTTTACAATTTGCTTAAGTTCTTCTGAAGTATTCATGATGTAATGTATTAGTAGTTCATTGTATTATTACGATGTATATAATCAAAAAAATCAGCAGCAATCGCTTTGATTTCCTTTGTATTGATCAAACAATTGATTGAGGAGTCCTTTTATTTCGTTCCAACGTTTTGGATTGATGCAATAGCTTACCGAAACTCCCTCGATTGTACCCTGGATAATTCCGATTTCTTTAAGTTCTCGAAGGTGTTGGCTTATCGTTGCTTGTGCCAATCCGAGTTCCGAAACTAAATCACCGTTGATACAAGCATTAGTTTTTAGCAAATGAGTAATAATTGCAATCCGCGCAGGATGGCCCAAGCCTTTTGCAATATTTGCCAATTCGTTTTGCTCCTTAGTGAATAGCTCTGCTTTTGTAATTCCCATGAAGTTGAATTTCATCGTAATATTACGATATATATTTGGGTTTGACGACAATATTGATCATTATTTTCTTCCTATTGACATAAGATGCTGTTAGTTAACTTGTTATAATTTTGAAAAAACTTGCTACTCGTTTTAAACGTAAGTAAACATTTATTTTACGACTCTTTATTGGCGTGTTGGTAGCTTCGCGTAGGGAAGGGGCCAGCACAATCCCAATAGGTATGAATTTTTTGGATGAATGGTACTCTCGTATTCAATACTCTTGGATTTTGCCCTTAGTATTAAACGAATCTTTTAATTTTTGAGATTAAAAAAGGGAGTAAAGATTTTTAGGAGAATTTTTTTAGAATTTTGATGTCTTGTATGTCTGGCAATTTGCTGAGTATATTTGCTGAAATGGTATTATTTAAAATATCCTGTTGAACCTATGAATTGGGCTTTAAAACTCATTTTGGTTGTCGCCATTTGAATGATCTGTGTTGGAATTTGTGGCGTCTTGCATGATCAATGGACTTATACCATTTCGGAAGAATAATATGCGAAGTTCAAATTTTTACAATTCGGTTTTGATGATCTAGGTTTGGGGAAGAATGTAGGCAGCATTAAAGCACCTGAAATTATAGTCGAAAATCCGAGAATCGGTGTTGCCTTAGTTGGATTTTGAGCTATGTGGTGGATGGGTTTTGCGATTGGATTAATACTTGGAATAGCAGCTTTGCGGCAGCATAATCATAAAAGATTTTTTTCGATCATTTTTAACTCAATCATGATCACTGTATTTATTGCATTTGCAACGGGTTTAATAGGGCTTTCAATTGGATTGTTCTCCTTTTCAGACGCGAATTTGAATTGGCGATTTCCTGCAAATCTCCTTGATCTGGAAAGTTTTGTTGCCCTTGAATTCACGCATAATTTTAGCTATTTGGCTGGGCTCATTGGGCTCATCGTAGCTTTGTTATTTACGCGTTCTATGAGAAAAAAATATACTGCAGGAGCTGATCTTATTTGAAAAGCACTAATTGGCTGTCTATTCTGGCATCTACCCAATGTTTTACCATTGGCTCAATATGAATATAGTCGCCTGAATGAAGTTCCTCTTTAATCCCTTGTTCATTTTCGAAAATCACATTGCCAATAATACAAATCAGAAGTGCAGGGGTTTTGGTAATATGTTCTTTTAATTGTGCTCCACTTAATATTTCTATTGAGGTAGCATTGCTCTGTTCTGTCTTGAAAAGAGAAATGGCTGAAACCGGTTTTTCTTGGGTATGTAGAGTTCTTATGTTCATCAGATTTTTAGATTTATTGTTTATTGCATTTTGAAAAATTTGAATTGCTTAATTAAAGGTATAAGGTAGTGTTTAATAATGTGCCTCGCAAGGATAGAGAAAAAATTGTCCTGCAGATTGGCGCAGATCTGAAGTTGGATGATTGAAGTAAAATGGACGATTTTTAACTCGGGTTTTGTGCTGTGAGTGTGCAAGGAGGAGAAAAAATTGTCCCGCAGATTTCGCAGGTAAAAAGTTGGTTGATTGGTATCAAATGTGCGAGTTTTTTTTCTGGATTATCTCAGCTCTGTCAGTTTTTGATCTGCGGAATTCTGGGGAAACTATTTCTTCTGAAATTTCATCATTTCGCAGTGGATAACTTTGTGTGGCTCAAAGACGTACACTTAGTTGTTTGATTAGCTTTCATTAAAATAAGCTTACTATGCGCAATCTTGCAATTCTGGTTATTTCGTTGATGCAGTTGAGTTTAAATGCTCAAACCGGTAGCCATTTGGTGATTCAATTCGATGGCTTAAAATTGTCAGGATCTAGACTTTCCTATGAGCAGCATGTACTGAAAGATGCTTATTTTGATTTGGATGGTCAGCGCATAGAAACCAAGAATATTGCCTTTTTCAAGAATAATCACGGCTATTTTGCTAACCTCGATAGCATTACAAAATCAAAAGAAAGTTATGCCTTGCGAATCAAGGAAGGCAGAATTAGCCAATATGAGATCATCGATATTGAAATCTATGGTGGTGATCAGTTAAGAATTCCTGAGGACATGGTGCAAAATTCTCCAATGTTAGCTAGTGGTGAGTCTTTTCAGTATTACACCAAAAATGACGGAGCTATCCAAAAGGCGAAGTTTAAAAACCTAAAAGTTGATCTTGGCGATCGTTCAGAAACTTCAAAATACCTCAACAATTTCCGCAAATACCGGTGGTTTCAGCGAACAATAATTGCATTGGGATTGGGAGTAACAGCAGGAAGTTTGGCTGTAAAGCCTGACGACGTGAGTTTTACACCATTAACGGCACTCGGAATTGTGATCGGAGGATCAGCTTATTTCTTCGAATACTCTAAGAATGATGAACTTAGAAATGCAGTTGATGCTTACAACCAATAATCACTTCTTTTTGAATTGATTAATTGCATTTACTGTAAAATCGGAGAGCACCAGCTTTCCACTCATTCCTGCTCTTTCTGTTAATAAGGTATCCCAATGATCACAGCCTTCCCAAAAAACAGATTTTAGCATAGACATGGCTTCAGGATTGCTTTGTGACAAACTCTTGGCGAGTTTTTGAATAGACGAATCCATCAATTCTGTTGAATCATAGATTTCTGAATACAAGCCATTATTTTTAGCCCATTCTGCAGATCTCCATTCAGTAGCATCGATAGCCAATTGACTCATCGCAGATATTCCAATTTTGTGTTCAACAGCGGGCCCAACTACGAAAGGTCCAATTCCTACTGCGAGTTCGGAGAGTTTTACAGAAGCTTCATTGGTAGCAAAGCAATAATCCACAGCCGCAGCCATTCCTACGCCTCCACCTACCGCTTTACCCTGAACTCTTCCGATAATGAATTTCGGACATTTTCTGGCAGCATTAATAACGTTGGCAAATCCGGAAAAAAACTTCTTTCCGCTTTCAAAATCTTTGATCGCTATCAATTCATCAAAGCTGGCACCTGCGCAAAAAGCCTTGTCGCCAGCTGATTTTAGAATGATGACTTTTACTTCTTCATGCTGTCCGAATTCTTTAATGCGTTCAGCTAATTCAGCCAGAATTCTACCCGGCAAACTATTGCTCATGGGGTGAAAAAACTCGATGGTACCTATACCTTCTGAAATAGAGGTACTGACTGATCCTTGTTCAATGGCGTTCATGGGAGAAATTTAGCATTAAAAAAGCCCCGAATCAAATTCGGGGCTTGCCCATAAAAGGGGCTTCAAAATTATTTACGTTGTTCTATAGGGACATAGCTTCTTGTGGTTGCTCCTGTATATATCTGACGAGGGCGACCAATAGGCTCGCGGTTTTCGATCATTTCTTTCCATTGAGCGATCCAACCAGGAAGTCGTCCAATTGCAAACATAACAGTAAACATTCCTGTTGGGATTCCTAGGGCGCGGTAAATAATGCCTGAATAGAAATCTACATTTGGATATAACTTACGCTCAATAAAGTAGGGATCGCTGAGGGCTGTTTCTTCCATGCGTTTTGCAATTTCGAGAACAGGATCATTGATTCCTAACTTTTTCAATAAATCATCACAAGCCTTTTTGATGATAGTTGCACGTGGGTCAAAGTTCTTATAAACACGATGACCAAAGCCCATTAAGCGGAATGAATCGTTTTTATCCTTCGCTTTATTGATCCATTTTTCGAGGTCACCACCATCATTCTTTATCATTTCGAGCATTTCAATTACCGCCTGATTGGCACCACCGTGAAGTGGTCCCCATAGCGCGGCAATACCAGCCGAAATAGAAGAGTATAAGTTTGCCTGGGATGATCCTACTATTCTCACCGTAGAGGTAGAACAGTTTTGCTCATGGTCGGCATGAAGAATCAAAAGCTTGTTAAGTGCATCATCTACTACCGGATCAATTTCGTAATCATCAGTAGGAATACCGAACATCATGTGCAGGAAGTTCTCGGTATAGCTGTACTTATTTCTTGGGTACATCACAGGATGCCCTAGTGAATTCTTGTAAGCCTGAGCAGCAAGAGTTGGTATTTTTGCGATAACCCGGTGCATGGTGCGCTCAATATCTTTGAAAGGACGATGCGGGTTTTGTGATTCCGGATAATAAGTAGAAAGACTTGCAATCATGGAAGACAAAATACCCATTGGGTGAGCTCCGGTTGGATACGCCTCAAAGAAACGACGCATATCTTCGTGAACGAGAGTATGCGTAGTTATGCTGCCTTGAAAATATTGAAGTTGTTCTTTGTTTGGAAGTTCACCATAAATAAGGAGATAAGAAACTTCTAGGAATGAAGCTTTTTCAGCAAGTTGCTCTATAGGATAGCCTCTATAGCGCAGAATTCCTTCTTCACCGTCTAAAAAAGTGATAGCACTTTTGGTGGAACCTGTATTTTTAAATCCGGTATCAAGTGTGATATAACCGGTAAGGTCACGCAAATTAGTGATGTCAATCGCTTTTTCACCTTCTGTTCCAGTAAATACTGGAAGCTCGTACTCTACTCCGTCGAGAATTATTTTAGCTGTGTCGCTCATGGTTTCTGATACTTATTTCAGAGGATTTACAACCTCAAAATCGGGCACAAAGATAGTAAGAAATGAAGTTCAAAAAAGGTATTCCTTTTGACCTTTTAAATATCTAAACAAAAAAAAGAGGGTCGTATTGACCCTCTTCCTATTTGTTAACAAACCTTATTTGAATAAAGGTTTGAAATCGTTCTGATAAGCTGTCCACTGTTCCTGAGTAATAACGGTCTTGTGGTGATTTTCTGCGAAGAATTTGAGGTAAAGTTCAATCTGAGGAGGAGTGCGATAACCACTCACCGGAGCTAATAGAGTCAGATCTTCATCAAGGTAAACGATAGTAGGATAAGCATTTACACCTAGAGATCTTGAGAATTCGTTTACACCGTTTCTTCCTGTTTTATTTGGATCATAAGTAGGATTGGTATAAGTGTTTCCTTTAAATTTCACAGTCTCTGGAGATTCTGCGTTGAATTTAATGGCATAATAATGTTTGTTGATGTACGCAATCACTTCTGGATTGGTAAAAGTATTTTGATCCATCATTTTACATGGACCGCACCAACTGGTATAAACATCAATCATAATTTTACGAGGAGCTTTCTTTTGGGCTTCTAAAGCCTGTTCGACAGTCATCCAGTTGATTTTCCCGCCTTGTGCAAATGCTGTTACACTAAAAGCGACAAAGAGAATGCTTAGAAATTTTTTCATGTTTGCGGTCTTGATTAAAACAAAAATATTGAAAATAACAGATATGTGGTTCTCTCACATCTAAAATAATGCCAAAAAAGAACCCCCGATATCCGGGGGCTCTCCAAAATATTGTTCTTTGAATTAGCGAACACCATGCATTAGTTTGTTGAGCGGTTTGCTCAAAATGGCAAGCAAAACAGCAAATCCAATAAGCACAAATCCGATGTTGGAGAATACACCTGTGTATTTATCCAAGCCCTCAGCCGCAGTTAATGCGACACCATCATCACCATGTCCACCCGTTAATGCAGCAATAGCACCACCTGCATAATTAGCAAGTGCAAAGCTAAGGAACCATCCGCCCATAGCCGTTCCTGCCATTTTTGATGGAGAAAGTTTAGTAACCATCGATAAGCCAATTGGTGAAAGGAATAACTCGCCAGTAGTATGGAAGAGGTAAAGGAACACCAAAGTGAAAAGCGGAACCATATATTCGGTTTGCATTTGAAGTCCAATTAGTGTAATGAGGAAACCTATACCTAACTGTAAAATACCAAGGGCAAATTTCATTGGGATGCTCGGATTCATACCTATTTTGTCCAGTTTCACCCACATTACAGAGAATATAGAACCAAATAGAATGATGAATAAGGGATTAAAGAACTGAGTCATCGAAGCGGGCATAATCCATCCAAAAATTTCACGATCTACATTTCGATCAGCAAATAAGGTCAGCGAAGTTCCTGCCTGTTCAAAGCAAGCCCAGAATACAATATTGATAATCATGAATAACACCAAGGCAATCATTCTATCGCGCCATATCGGACCTTCTTTGGCTCCAGCTTTAATCAAACTGCTGGCAACATAGAAGAACAATCCAATCAATAAGATCATCATCAAAGGAAAATTGAAATGAGCAGGATCACTTGACCAGCTTTCAAATGGAGTTCCGGTAAGGTCCATAACAAAAGTATTTCTACTGATGAGGAAGTAACAAACAGGAATTAATAGTATTGAAGCGATACTAATTAAGTGAGCCACGTTGAGTCCTCCTACCACTTTTTTCAATCCTGCTTCACGAACCATTAAGCCATCAGCAGCAGCATAGTTATTTCTACCAACCCAGAAAATGATAAGTCCTGCAAGCATTCCAATGCCGGCAAGGAAAAAACCCTTGTCGAATCCATAAACCTCACCAACATAGGCCACAACAGTGGTTGCTAGAAAAGCCCCTACGTTGATTCCAATATAAAAAATGGTGAATCCTGAATCGCGCCGTGGATCATTCTCTTTATACAGTTTACCCACAATGGTAGATATATTGGCTTTAAAGTAACCGTTACCTACTATAATCGATCCCATACCAATTAACAGCCAGGTTTCATTGCCTCCAAGGATCATAAATTCTCCAATGGCCATTAAAATTGCTCCAAGCAAAACTGCCCAGCGATAACCTAAATAGCGGTCGGCCATTCTTCCACCTAATACTGGAGCGGCATACACCAATGAAGTATAGGCACCATACATCAAAGTAGCCTCTGCATCTCCTTTCATCAGAGATTTTACCAAATAGAGTGTTAATAGCGTACGCATGCCATAGTAGCAAAAGCGCTCCCACATCTCAGCGAAGAACAAGGTGTATAAACCTCTAGGATGTCCGCTTGCCGTATTTGCAGAATCGTTGTCGATTATCTGACTCATAGACTTTGTTGATTTTGATTATTGATTAAGGCTGTTTGGCTCAAATATAGGAAAAGGCATATAGCTTCAACAATTATAAGTTCTCCAAAATGAAATTGGTCATTTTATTGTACAAGTGCAAAGTGGTATTGCCACCGTATATGCCGTGATTCTTGTTGGGATAAATGAACATATCAAATTCCTTGTTCGCCTGAACCAGGGCTTCAACCATTTCCATGGTATTCTGGTAATGCACATTATCATCCGCTGAGCCATGAATCAGCAAGAAATCGCCTTTTAGCTTTTCCACATGGTTAATTGGACTGTTATCGTCATATCCATCAGCATTCTCCTGAGGCGTTTGCATAAAACGCTCGGTGTAAATGCTGTCGTAATATCTCCAATTGGTTACTGGAGCAACTGAAATTCCGGCTTTATATTGATCAGCTCCTTTGGTCATACAAAGTGCAGTCATATATCCTCCATAGCTCCAACCTTGCATGCCAATTCTTGATTGATCCACATAAGAAAGTCCACCCAAGTATTTTGCCAAATCAATAAAATCTTCAGTCTCTAACTTGCCAAGTTGTTTATAAGTTGAATGCTTAAACTCTCTTCCTCTGTACTGTGTTCCGCGTGGATCACAGGAAACAACGATGTAGCCTTGTTGAGCTAACATTTGATGCCATAAATAAGATTTCCCCGACCATGAATCGCGAACAGTATTGTGTCCAGGACCTCCATAAATAGTAACAAAAACCGGGTATTTTTTGCCCTCTTCAAATCCGGGAGGCTTTATCATCCACGCGTTTAATGGCGTTTTAATGCTGTTTTCAAATCGGAAAAACTCCTTAGTTCCTAAATTATATTTGGCTAATGTGGTTTTCAGCGATTGATTATCTTTCAATACTCTCACCATTTTGCCCGTTTGATTATGCATGCTTATATAAGGCGGAGTATTGGCAGAAGAATGATAATTGATATAATATGCAAAAGTTTTGCTGAAAACGGCTGTATGCACCCCAGACTGAAGGCTGAGTTTTCTCGTCTTTAACTTTTTCATTTCGAGGGCATAAATATGCTGCTCAGTGGCCGAAACTTCGGATGAAGAATAGTAAATGGTATTTTTTGATTGATCAATTCCATAAAAATCAATCACGTCGTAATTGCCTTTAGTAAGCTGTCTTGGACCACTTCCATCCAAATAAAACTGCCAGATATGATTATATCCATCACGCTCTGAATTCCACAAAAACGATTTTCCATCCTGAAGAAAAAATAGATTATCGTTAACATCGATATATGTTTCGTTTTGCTCTTTGAAACATGAGGTGGTAGGAATATCGCCTGATCTCGATCCCACTTTCATATCGGCCAAAATAAATTCCAAAACGTTCTGATGCCTGTTCATTCGCATAATGCAAAGCAAGTCGGGATTCAGTGTCCACTTAATTCTAGGGATGTATTCAAATCTAACTTTAGCGCCTTCTCCTTGAAGATTTACTTCTCTCAAATTGCCCACTGCGGTGTCATAAATCCAGATGCCGACTTGAGCATTTTGCTCACCTGCTTTAGGATATTTGAAGCGATATTCTTCCGGATAAAGCTCCCCATACATGGCCATAGAAAATTCTCGAACTTCGCTTTCGTCAAATCGATAAAGTGCAATTTTTCTGCCATCAGGCGACCATTGAAATCCTTTGTCAAATCCAAATTCTTCTTCGTAAACCCAATCGGTGGCACCGTTTATAATTTTGTTAAACTCTCCGTCAGTGGTGGCTTGTTTCTCTTCTCCGCTACTGAGATTTTTGAGAAACAAATTGTTATCTCGTACAAATGCAACTTGATCTGCATTTGGTGCAAATTCGGCTAAGCGTTGTTTGCCTTTTTTGAAGTCTGTGAGTGGACTCAATTTTGAAGCCTTCAATTCATAGATGTAGTAATTGGCTTTCGAAGAATAACGATAAATCGACTCACTTTCTGTAGTGATGAGTAATTTACTTTCATCAGCGCTAAATGCGTAGTCTTCAATACTCTCTTTACCTTCGCCAAAAATGCTTTTTGAGCCAGCTACAACTGCAACACGCTCTCCTGTGAGATAAGAATATTTTACAATTCGGGCACCAGCATTTTCATCTGATTCAAGCGAAGTATAATGAATTCCATCATTCATGGAATTTAATCCACTCACACTTTCCGTTCTGAATTCTCCGGAAGCCCAAATGAGTTTATTGTTTAAGGCTAATCCCGATTGTTTTTCCTTGGTTTGTGAAAAAGTTGATAGGCCATAGCTTAGTGCTATTCCCATTAATAGATACTTCTGAATGTTAAAATTCATATCTGATTGATTTCAAGCTTAATTCAATATTTTGCAGCAATCCTTGCAAAGGAATCAAGGCCAAAAGATACAATTATCTTTAGCTTCGCATAACAAAGAATCAAATAAGGTGCCATATTTAGCTCAACCATTTAATCAGCCAAATGACTCGGATATACTTTTTTTCCGATCCGTTTTAGGCGAAGCTTTTGTTTTTACGGATGTGGAAATTCGCAGGGAATACGGTCATGATGAAACAGAAGATCTGAATTTTCCGCCGGCAGTTGTTCTTAAGCCGGGAACTACAGATGAAGTTTCCAAGGTAATTGCACATTGTAATAATCGATCAATTCCTGTAACGGCAATCGGAGCAAGAACGGGATTGAGCGGAGGAGCCTTGTGTGTATATGAAGGGGTGGCTTTATCAATGGAGCGATTTAATAAGATCCTGAAAATTGATGAGTCCAATCAGCAAGTGATTGTGGAGCCGGGAGTTATTACTCAGGTTTTACAAGAAGAGGTGGCTAAAAGGGGATTGTACTATGCACCTGATCCGGCAAGCAGAGGAAGTTGCAGTATTGGTGGAAATCTTGCCGAAAATTCTGGTGGTCCGCATGCCGTAAAATACGGTGTTACCAAGGATTTTGTATTGAATTTGGAAGTGGTTTTGGCTGATGGATCTGTGATGTGGACAGGGGCAAACACGCTTAAAAATAGCACGGGATATAATCTCACTCAATTGATGGTGGGAAGCGAAGGAACGCTTGGCATCATTACCAAAGCAGTGCTAAAACTATTGCCTTTGCCATCCAGAAATATGTTGATGCTTATACCATTTGCTTCAGCATTTAAGGCTTGTGAAGCTGTGGCAGCCATTTTTAAGGCCGGTATCAGTCCAAGTGCATTGGAGTTTATGGAGCGAGATGCTATTGATTTAGCATTGGAGTTTACCGGAACAGAAGGCTTGGCGGTAGCTGCAGAAGTTCAGGCTCATTTGTTGGTTGAAGTTGATGGTAATGATGAAGAGTCATTGATGCGCGACTGTGAGCGCATAGCCGCTGTGGTAGAGCAATTTGAAGCATTGGATGTTTTGTTAGCAGATTCAGAGGCTCAGAAAGACCGACTTTGGAATTTGAGAAGAAAAGTAGGGGAGGCGGTAAAATCCTCATCGATATATAAGGAAGAAGATACCGTAGTGCCTCGTTTTGAACTGCCTGTATTGCTTGAGGGTGTTAAAAGCATTGGACGAAAATATGGATTTGACTCCGTTTGTTATGGACATGCCGGTGATGGGAATTTGCATATCAACATTTTGAAACGCGGTTTGAGTTCTGAGCTTTGGGAATCTATGCTACCCTCTGCCATACGTGAAATATTTGAGCTAACAGTTTCACTTGGAGGCACTTTGAGTGGAGAGCACGGTATAGGGTGGGTGCAAAAAGATTATATGGATTTGGCTTTTACAGATGTTGGAATTCGATTACAACAGTCGATTAAGGCTGTTTTTGACCCCCAGGGCATTTTGAATCCCGGGAAGATGTTTCCTGAGACTTATTAAAACGCTGATATCCTGATTGTTGAAAAAAAAATTAATCCTCTATGTTGATTCGATTTAATTATCTGTTAACTTTGGGTTCGCAAGGTTTTACCTTGTACTCATAAGTTAGTTGAGAAGGGAACATCTGTTCCCGAGAGTAATTTTAGTTTTTAGTTTTTCAGTTTAAGCCTTAAAGCCCTCCGAACGCGGAGGGCTTTTTGGTTATGGATATTTTTGAGAGAGGAGGAGATGTAACAGAAAGGTAGAATTGAATTTTGATGGAAAGCATGAATTGGAAAATCGGATTGTGATGAAAATTTAAAATTGATTTTTGATTACTAATTCAATGATTAATTTGTGCTTTGATTTGAACGATCGAACATCTAATATTTGGAAACAGATAAAATGAAAATTGAATCTGCGTGAATCTGCGTTATCTGCGTTCTATATTGCCTGTCTTTAGAAGTTTTAAATTTTGAATGGAAGGCCAATTTTTTATGCAGATTTAATCATAAAATGCGGAGGAATTCTTCACGGTATTTTTTCTGTAGAATAATTCTGGCACATTTTAAATTTAACATTAAAAATTTGCATTTCTAAAATATGTGATTTATGTTTACTTCAACTAAACAACCAAAACTATGCTTTTTTTCCGCCCTTTGCTATTGCAAAATTTGCCTCCGGGACTTAACAAAGGGCCTCTCAACCTTAATGTTGGTTTGTTCTCTATTATTCTTTTCTTCCCTTTCTTCTCTTCTTTTTTGCGCTCTTGCCCTCGTTCTCGCTCTCATTCTCACTCTGCTCCAGGGGGCTGAAACACTATAAATCAATGTTATCACGAAAGTGCCTACCTAATATTAAGCGAACGAGTTTGTTGAGTTTCAGCTTAACACTGCGCTCTACCCTAAAAAATCTTTCTTTTCACGCCAAACAAACCTTTCATCCACCAAAGGTTTGGCAACCAAAATATATTTCTATCTTAGAACAGGTAAACCTAATAAAAACTTCAAGCCTTAATTATTGAATTGGCTATATATTCAATAATTCAAATTGAAGATGGGAAAAAACGTCTTGAACCCAGGTATAACCTAATAATCAAGACTAGCTCCGGTCCTTTCGGAAGATATTAAAGGAAATAATAAATAATCACTATGCGCTTCATTTCACTCTTTTTATTTTTATTGAATGTTCAGTATTATTCAGTTGGGCAAAATCTAGTTCCAGACCCTGGTTTTGAGATTAAAACAATAGAATGCATTGTTAGTCCTCCTTTAGTTCATTGGTTTAACCCGAATATTGCGACTCCAGATTTGTATAGTTTGGATCCATGCGGCACTCAGTTGACTCCTGAGAATATGAATTTAGTGGGAGCGCCCTTGCCTTATGAAGGGCAGTCGTATGTAGGGATGTTTTGCTGCGAGCATCCAGAAAGTGCTAGTCAAACCCGGGAATATGTGAGTACTCAACTCATTGAATCTTTGCAAAGTGGACAAATATATACGCTCAGATTTAAGTTGGCTAGAAGGATAGTCGGTGATTTGGCAATTGACAAGATAGGTGCTTATTTTAGTGCTGATGCTCCGTGGAGCGAAAGCCTAAACGTAATGGATGTTGAGCCTCAGGTTGAGACATCAGGCGAGGTACTTACTCCTGATTTGGAATGGATGACTATTGAGTTTGAATTCACAGCACAAGGTGGTGAACAATTTCTTACGTTAGGCAACTTCAGGTATCCGGATGAAATGACGGTAGTATTTACCGGACTTTCCTGGAAAAATTTCTTCAGTGCCTATTATTTGTTTGATGATGTTCATCTTGAGTTAAAAGAAACATCAACGCATTCTATTTCAATAATTGAGAGCAGTTGGTTTATCAACTCAGATGGTGTGCTTTACGCAGAAACATCAGGAGAATATAAAATATACTCCTTATCTGGTATAGCGCTGAGATCTGGTAATTTTAACTCAGGTACGCAATCTTTGCCGCTTTCAGATTTGGCTGCAGGTGTTTATATTATTTATTTGCAGAATTCAACGGAGCAAAGGACATTCAAATTCTTTAAAAAGTGAAATTAGTGCATGGTAAAATGAAAATACAATAAAAACAATAAAATATTTAACTTTAATTGCTTTCTTATATGCCTATACAGCTTTTGCCCAAACTACGCCTTGGGTTCAAGAAGGCAATTGGGGCACCGATCCGGCGATTGATTTTGTAGGCACATTAGATGGCAAAGACCTCCGCTTCCGCACCAACAATACTCCTCGAATGTGCCTCACAGCAACAACAGGACTTCTTGGTATCGGTATAGACATACCGCTTATGCGATTGCATATTGATAGTGGTGGGGTTTTGGTTACTGGCACCACCGGAGCGAATCCCAATCTCGGTGCTGGAAATCGAATGATGTATGTTCCAGCGCAAGTTGCTTTTAGATGTGGAAGTGTGACTGGAACAGATTGGGATTCCGGAAATGTTGGATACGGTTCTTTTGCTATAGGAACTAATACGAGGGCCAGTGGTGATGTTAGTATATGCATGGGAGCTACAAGTATAGCATCCGGATCAGGTTCAATTTCCATAGGTTTAGCTAACAATGTTTCAGGATTGTCTGCAGTTGGAATTGGTTGTGCTGTTGCACCAAGTGCTCAGCATAGCATGGCAATAGGAACTGGGGTAAGTATTGGGTCTCCTCTCACAAACTCAATTCCTTCAACGCTTGCTATAGCTATGAATCATACCAACCCAACTATATTTGTTGTGCCACCTGATCTTAGTCAAACTGAGGGAAGTGTTGGTTTTGGCAATGTGACTGCACCAACAGAGCTTATAGACGCCAATGGTAATGCAAGGTTTCGTGTAATACCAGAAGGCCCTGGAGATGTATTAATCACAGGAAAACTAGAAGATGTAGACGGTGATTATTCTCTCCGTTATCTAGAGTTTTCAGATGATGATTCTCAGGTTTTAGCAGGCAATGGAACTTGGGTAGATATCAATAGTTCTGCCTGTGAGTGGAACGAAGTTACAAATGGCCCGAGTGATGATTTAGTAATGGGGTATACAGGTGCATGTAATCAAGGTAGAGTTGGAATTGGAACCAGTGTCCCTACTTCTAAACTTCATATAAATAATGATTTAGGAACTAACTCAGGAATGACAGTGCGAGTTGCTTCAAATGGTTCCAACAATACAGGCGTAGTCCATTGGGGAATTGCATGTCGCACAACTGGTGGAGGAGCAAGTCAAGTTGGAATTATAGGTCAAGCGAATGCTACAGCTAGTTTTACTGGAGCCACTAGACCATTGATTGGTGTTGTAGGTTCAGCAGTCCAAAGCCCGACACCAACTCCTGTACTATGTGGACATCAAGCCGTAGGGGTTTATGGCGAGGTGATCAATGCTAATCAATCTTGTGGGAGTGGGGTGGCTGGATATTTTAATTCCAATATCGTAGTTGCGGGAGCTACAATAAATTATTCAGATGAAACAGTTAAAACGGATTTAACCCCTATTACAGGAGCACTTGAACAAATACTTCAGCTCGAACCAATGAGCTATTATTTAAATAATGATGCCGTTGGAGGAACTGCATTCAGTTCTGATTTGGCTTTTGGATTATCAGCTCAACACACCCAACAAATATTACCGAGTATTGTAAAAGAAGTACCCAAGCCTTTCATCAGAGATGAAGAGGATAACCTTATTTCACAGGAAGGAGAATTGTTAGGGATTTCTTACGTTGAATTAATCCCTATCCTCATCTCTGCCATGCAAGAACAACAAGCTCAAATTGAAGCACTCTCCGCCCAAGTTGCTGCCTGTTGTGCTGTTGATGCGGGCAATCGCTCAGGTGCTTTACCGGCTAACGATATCATTATCGAACAATCTGCTAATCGTTTAGATCAAAACAACCCCAACCCTTTTAATTCCAATACCCGTATTGGATTTAATTTGGCTGAAGATTGCCGTGCTCGTGTTTGTATTTACAATTCAGCCGGACAACTAATTGATTGTTTAATTGATGAGTTTAGAAGCTCAGGCGCGCATAGCATTGAATGGAACACTTCTAATACCGTATAGGTATCTGTAATATTCCAATTCCGTATTACTCCATTGGTCTATAACAGCTACTCTAACGGCATTTACCAATCTTTCAAATAAAATGTTTTGGACTATATTATATGTAGATTTGGTATAATCTTGCCAATGGCATCTATTTCTATTCCCTCGAAATTGATGGATTTGAACAAGTAAAACGCGCTATAAAACTTTGATTTTTTTTTATAGATTTAATTTTAAAATGCCGAGGAATTTTTCTCGGCATTTTTTTGTTTGAAATAATTATTATTGTGTATGTCCAAATCTGCATGCCATCTCCAATCTAATCCGCGCAAATCCGCCAAATCTGTTACATCTGCGTTCTATAATGCCCAGCTTTAGAATGGCATGCAGAGAGCGCAGATAATCGCAGATCTTATCCGATTAAAAATGTTGATGGATTACAGAACAATCAACTGTCTCCAATCTAATCCGCGGAAATCTGCCAAATCTGCGTTATCTGCGTTCTATAATGCCTGCTCTGCTTATGGAATGGCACGCAGATTAAGCAGATAATCTCATATCAAAGCCGTTTAAAGATTTTGGCAGAATACCTTTGACCTTGTAAAAGACATCTATTTCTATTCAGTCGAAACCGATGGATTTGAACAAGTGAGAAGAGCGGTGTAATTGTAAGTATTTCTATTCTAATAAATTACATTCATCATGGCCCGGATTATCCTCAATTGGTTTTTAAGTCAATGCTTTTTGCCCCAAAAAAATAGCTTAGTTTAGCATCTAAATTTTAATGCAATACTATGTCAACAGGACTCTTAGCCGGAAAAAAAGGCATCATCTTCGGTGCTCTCAATGATATGTCTATCGCTTGGAAAGTAGCTGAAAAAGCCTATTCTGAAGGTGCTTCCATTGTTCTTACCAATGCTCCTATCGCAATGCGAATGGGCACCATCAATGAATTGGCAGCTAAGTGCGGAAATGCTCCTGTAATTACCGCAGACGCAACATCTGAAGAAGATTTGCAAAAACTTTTCGAAGGTGCTATGCAGCATTTTGGCGGTAAAGTGGATTTTGTATTGCATTCTATCGGAATGTCGCCAAATGTGCGTAAAGGCAAACATTACACCGAGCTCAAATACGAATGGTACCACCAAACATTGGATGTATCTGCTATGTCGCTGCATAAAACCCTGGCAACGGCTTTGCGTTTGGATGCTATAAATGATTGGGGTTCTGTGGTAGCATTAACCTATATTGCCGCTCAACGTGTGTTCCCGGATTATAATGATATGGCAGATGCTAAATCTTTACTAGAATCCATCACACGAAGTTTCGGCTATCATTACGGTACCCGCAAAAAAGTTCGCATCAATACTATTTCTCAATCACCTACCATGACTACAGCAGGCTCAGGGGTTAAAGGTTTTGATGAATTTATGGCTTATGCAGAAGCCATGAGTCCGCTGGGAAATGCCGATGCTCAATCATGTGCAGATTACACGGTTTGTATGTTCTCTGATCTCACGCGCTATGTAACTATGCAAAACCTCTTTCACGATGGAGGTTACAGTTTCACAGGAGTTTCAGAAGCTGTGATCAGCAAATTTGCACAAAACGGAGAAGCTTAAACCAAAAATTCTTCTTTAAAAGCCAAAGCAAGGCTTTTAACCGACTTGGTATGATCATTTGCACTTAATCCTGCAGGCGGACCATAAGGCGTATTGTTTACATCAACAATGTAAATGCGGCCATCGTTTTTGTCGCGCAAAACATCCAATTCTCCAAAATCAAGTTTAGACTGCTTGGCAAATTCAAGAATTAATAGAATTTCATCCTGAGAAAGAAGTTCTGTGGGAGCATAAAAAGTACTGCGATGTACTTTGTTGGTATAGCGATGCTCTTGTAGTTTGTATTTTAAATAAACATGCGGAATCTTAGTGCCTACAATAGGTACACGAATATCTGCTACTTCGTTTAAGCCTGAGCTATTATCAATAATGCGCTGATATATGCAAGCGGGATTTATAGTTTCAATTGGGCATTTTATCGGTTTACCGTCATGTTTCGCATTTTCTAAACTTTTTTCAAGGGCAATTCCCTGAAAATCTAAAGGATTTATGCGTGTAGAGTATCCAAAAACTTGTTCAAAATCGCTGTCAACCTTGTCTTTAGAAATATCACGAGAAAGGAGATTGATTACTTTCATGCGATGTAAAATTTGCATGATCTCAGAATCGTGGGTCCTCAGTGTATTATTCTCGTAATAGATGGCTAATGAAGCGTCAATACTAAATTTATTGCGGAGGTTGATTCCCAGTTCAGAAGCAATTTTATAGAGCGTAGTTCGACTGCCTGGTAAATCTGGAAAACACAATAAAGTTTTTGGATTTTCACCTGCTTTTAACCGGTTCGCAATTCGTTTAACCAAGGTGCGAGCTTCTTTGCTGATGACTTCGGTTACCGAAATTTTGCTGGGATAATTATTAAAATAGGCTCTTTTCACGGTTGCGATACATTATTTATTCTTCTTAAATGCTTCCACAGGAACGTATTTGAATGCATTAATTTCCCTGGTGATAAAATCTTTTTCGGGATCTAATGCTCTGGCCGGACAATATTCTCTTCCGTAAAAAATGATTTGTAAATGCAATTTATTCCAAGTCGATTTCGGAAAAAGCTTTTTAGCATCGCGCTCCGTTTGATCCACCGATTTCCCAGAGCTGAGACCCCAACGATACATTAGCCGGTGAATATGCGTATCAACCGGAAATGCTGGTACTCCAAAGGCTTGCGACATTACTACGGAGGCCGTTTTATGCCCAACTCCCGGCAAAGCTTCCAGCTCTTCAAAACTATTGGGAACTTGGGCATTGTGTTTTTCCAATAGTAATTCACTTAATCGATGTATCGCTTTTGATTTAGCCGGAGATAAGCCACAGGGCCTAATAATTTGAGCAATTTCCTCAACACTCAACAATACCATGTCATGAGGATTATCAGCTCTTTTAAAGAGAATGGGCGTTATTTTATTTACCCGTTCATCCGTACATTGTGCTGAAAGTAATACCGCAATAAGCAAGGTGTAGGAGTCCACATGTTCAAGTGGAATGGGAGTTTCGGAATATAATTTCTCTAAATTCGTCCGAACGAAATCTGCATTTTGTTGCTTGATGCTCATCACTTAAATACATCTACTATCCTTTGTTGATAGCTGGTGTTAAAAGTTTGTCCCCAAGTATTCATTTTCAAATTGATGATATTTACCTGTTCCGGATAAATTTCAAAAAGAATACTATTCTCAATTCTGAAAACGCTTTGTTGATACCAATTGGGAATTTCGAGGTAAATATATGTGAGGTCTAACTCCGTTTCATGTCCCACATAGCTCGATACATAAACGAGATTATTTCCATCCATTAGCTTAAAATGCTGCGAAATATAGGTTCTAATAGCATCGTTATGTTTTGTATCACGACCCATTTCGAGTTTTACTTTGCGACCCTCCTGATAAAACAAGGCGCTTTCCAAATCGTCAGTAAATATCTTGATCGTAATTTCAAGGGAGCCCGACTGTACATTTTCCTGAATAATCGTATTGCTTACATAGAACTTATGTGCAGTTCTCATACCAGATGCTAGAATGAAGAGCATTGGTAATATTAAAACGGCAATTATTCGAAATCGGCTCATTTTGCTAAGTTAGGCTTATTGTGCTCATTATCGAACAAATACGATACCAAAGATTGGAGGTGAACATCTTTTGTAAAAAATGAAGAATCGAGTGTTAAAGGCTCGACTCTCCTTTATAATTTTAGGGTATGAATATGCGATATAGCACTGTAGATATTTTAAGCGCTCAAGACCTAATTTCAAAGGCCACACAGATAGTAATTACTACGCATAAAAGTCCGGATGGAGATGCTGTTGGTTCCGGCCTCGCCATGTTGAACTATCTTAAATTGAAAGGGAAGAAGGCCTATTTTATCGTGCCTGATTCTTATCCCGACTTTTTAAGCTGGATGCCGTGTAATGATGAAGTATTGGTTTTCGATAAGCAAAAAGAACATTGCGAAAAACTCATTTCTGAAGCAGAATTGATCTTTTCATTGGATTATAATCAGCTCAATAGAACAGGAGATGTTCAAAATGCCTTGGTTTCATCTAAAGCAGATTTTATATTGATCGATCATCATCACAGCCCCGGTGAGTACCCAAAAATCTCCTTTTCAGATACATCAGCATGCAGCACTTGCGAAATGATTTATGATTTTATTGTTGAAAGCAGTGATGAGAGCTTGATAACGAATGAAATTGGAAAATGTATTTATGCCGGAATTATGACTGACAGCGGGTCATTTCGCTTTCATTCCGTAAGACCACACACGCATTTTATTGCTGCAAAATTGATTGAACGAGGACTTGATCATGCTGAAATTCATCGCATGGTATATGATAATAACTTGCTCAATCGTTTACAGTTAACCGGATATGCTCTTTCATCCAAACTGGAAATGATAGGAAAACATGCCGCAATGATTGTATTGGATCGTGAAACTTTGCTCCGATATAACCATCAGCCGGGCGATACAGAAGGACTCGTTAATTATGCACTTTCCATCAAAGGAGTTAATGTTGCCGCTTTTATTAGAGAAGGTTCTAATGAAATAAGACTTTCTTTTCGTTCAAAAGGAAGTTTTGATGTGAACCATTTTGCCAGAGAGCATTTTGAAGGTGGCGGACACACCAATGCAGCAGGTGGACGTTCTTCGGAAGATTTGAACTTGGTTACTGAAAAGTTTAAGAATTTAATATTAAGCAAATCAGAAGAACTTAATTATTGAACATGAAAGTATTAGGCATCATTGCAATATTTTTGGTTTTCGCAGCTTGTCAAAAACGTAATCAAAATAATCCTTCTCAAGATTATGATGAAGTCAAGGAGCAATTGATTGAAATGAACCGCAAAAAAGCAGCAGGTGAATCTGATCGAATTAAGGCCTTCGTTAAAGAGAAAAAATGGCCTACAATCGAGAGTGGAACGGGATTGCATTATTTCATCTATGAACACGGAGCCGGTGATTCTGCACGTACAGATGATATTGCTATAATTCAGTACCGAGTTGAATTATTAGATGGAACACTGTGTTATGAATTGACAGGAGAAGAAGTGGAGCGATTCAGAATTGGCCAAGCCGATGTTGAATCTGGTTTACACGAGGCCATGTTGTACATGAGTGAAGGTGATAAAGTGCATCTCGTTTTACCATCTCATTTAGCTTTTGGCGTTGCGGGCGATCAATCCAAAATTCCGCAAAATGCAAGTCTCGTTTACGATCTCACGCTCATCAATCTCGAATGATCAGGAATCTTTTCATTGGGTTTTTGTGTCTCTGTTTCGCTTGTAAAGGCAGGGATAATGGCTTTGAAGAGCTAGGTGAACAACAGTATTTTAAGTTGTGGAAATTCGGCGATTGCACAGATTCCATTCCTAAATTAAATGTAAGAAGTATAGTTATTGAAATTCAATCAGAAAAAGAAATTTACAGAGATACCTTGATTTTTAGAAATCTCAGTGCTGAGGCCCTTGGAACAGGGAATTGGGTGAGTAAATTTCTAAATCTTCGCAGTGGTGATAGCGCTTCTTTTTTGCTTAGAACAAATCATATCAGGAATGGCATTTTTGATGTTTTTGAAACAAATGCCGACTCCCTCAGAATGGATGTTTTGATTAGCGAAATAATTTCGGAATCAGAATACATGCAAAATGTGCAGGCTCAATTGAGCAAAGGAGATTTGCGCGAACAGGTTATGTTTCTCACCGAAGAAATCGGAATGCGGGAATTAGCACAGGAATATACCATGTACAAAGGGGCCTATTTCAAAATAATGCGTGAAGGTACCGATTCTATTGCTGAAGGCGAAATGTTATGTATGCATTATACGGGAACTTTGCTCGATGATTCGGTTATCGACAAAAGTATTCCCGGTGGATTGTGTTATGCCAGAGGTCAAGTGGGACAGGCTATTCCTGGGCTTGATATGATGGCTACAATTGGCAGGGATGGAGATTCGCTCATCATTTACTTACCTCCTTATTTGGCATTTGCCGAAAGAGGGGTGGAGGGAATTGTTCCGCCATATTCGATGCTGATTTATTATTTAGGAATTCATAAATCCGTAAATTCTAAGTTATAATTAAAACTGAAATTTGTTTTTTGCGTAAACAACCCAGATGCAGGAAATGAGATTGAAAATAATTTTACTGATTTATGCGTGTTTTTGGTTCAGCCATTTAATGATTGGCCAGGATGAATTGGGCATTGCAAATAGTAATTACAGTCCTACCACTTCCGTTTATCTCAATCCATCCTCTTTAGCAGATTCTAGGGTATTTATAGATATTCATCTCATTGGCGCAGGAGCTGCGGCACAGAACAATTTTATTTATATGCCTGGGTCTGAATTCAGAATATCGCAGCTTTGGAAAGACCCTGAAAATGTTCCGGAGCCTCAATACAAAAGGTATTTTGGTCCTTATTTTGTAAACGCTGATGCTAATGTGCAGGGCCCTTCTGCAACGGTGGTGTTAGGGAAAAATGCATTTGGATTTACTACTGCCATTCGCAGCGTAGTCTCTATGCACCGCATGCCTGATCATTTGGCAAACTATGCAATAGAAGGTTTCAGATGGCCTGATCAAATGACAGAAAAATTTGAAACAAATCGATTAAGGGCAGGAGGATTAGCTTGGGCTGAAGTTGGATTGAGTTATGCCCGGATTATCAGTCAGCAAGATGACGGGTTTTTGAGTGCAGGAATCAGTATAAAACGTCTAATTGGTATTGCCGGAGTAGGCTTAAATATTGATGAATGGAATTACAGTGTGATAGATACGCTCAATTTAGAAACATCTAAAATCAAGGGCAAATACGGTGTAAATGAACCCGCTTTCGGATCAGGCGGAGGTTGGGGTTTTGATTTAGGAATTACCTGGAAACGCACGGAAGGCGGAGCTTCGGGATATACTCCTCACAGCTCCTCATCAGGTTGCAAAAAACTGGAGTATATCGATAAATTTAGTGTTGCATTAATTGATATTGGTAGGATCAATTTTGATCCGGATTTTTATTCCGGTGAATTTGATTCTTCAGACACTTTGGTATGGGAAGGGTATGCCTCTGCAAATCCTGACGATTTACAAGAAATTACTCAGCTTATCGATTCAGAATTCGGCACTCAAGTAAGTGGTGATGGAGCCGAAACTATGGCATTGAGGATTGGACTTCCTACCGCATTAACCGTTCAGTACGATCGACATTTAAGTAGAGGATTTTATGTGGGAGGGGCATTGGTTCAGGGTATTGCACCATTGAGCAAAATGGGGCCGAGGAGAATGAATCAACTAGCATTCATCCCACGCTTCGAACGCAAAAGATTTGAATGTAGTTTGCCGCTGGTTTTAAGAGAGTACAAATACCCTTCATTCGGATTAATGCTGCGATTAAACAGCATCATTATTGGTTCAGACAAAGTGGGGAATTTACTTTTTGGCGGGCAAGATATTTATGGTACCGATATTTATTTCCATTTGAAGTATTCTATCTTCAGCAAGGCATCGTGTAAAGGCAGGGAAGCAAGAAGCAGCGGGGGTGCGAGAAGAAGCGGTGGAAGAGGGGCAAAGCCATGTCCGGCCTGGTAGTATTGCGGAAAAATTTTTTGAGTTTAACTGAAAAAGTATTAGCAGTGCGAGCAAACATTCTGATAATATCAATCTGTGAATGCCGTTTTTGTTTTCTATTTGAAATGCTGAAAAAGTGAAATGGTATTTCTCGATGCTAGATGTTATACCAAATCTACGTATAATATAGTCCAAAACATTTTATATGAAAGATTGGTAAATGCTGTTGGAGTGGCTGTTATAGACCAATGGAGTAATACGGAATTGGACTATTACAGATACCTATACGGTATTGTATTTGAAAACAGGATAAGTCTATAGCCAAACTGACTTACACTTAATGAGAGAGACCCTATTAAAAATCACCTCCTCCCAAACGACCCATAATAATTGCCCAAGGCAAACATGCTCGGTTTTTTGTGAATATCCGGACAGCCCGCTTTTTTCCAATCGGCAATACTCATTGTTTTAATAAACTCCGTTACGCCGGTAATTTCTGATGCAATACAGAGCAAAGTGTCATTTTCACATGTTTTAATTAATTCATCATAAACCTGCTTATTTCTGTATGGGGTATCCATAAAAAGCTGAGTGTAATTATGCTTTCTACAATCATTTTCAGCATCACGGATAAAGCGAACCCGATCAACATTATCTTTTGGTAAATAGCCGTGAAAACAGAATTTTTGTCCATTAAATCCACTTGCCATGAGGGTCATCAAAATAGAAGAACCTCCAACAATAGGAATTACTGTGAAGCCCGAAAGATGAGCTTCCTGCACCAAATCAGCACCCGGATCCGCAATCGCTGGACAACCTGCATCGCTAACCAAGCCCACATCAAAACCACTTCGCAATGGTTTTAATAAAGATCGTATTCCTTTATAATCAGAATGTTCATTTAATAATTCAAAATTAGATCCGTCAATATCGAAATCACGAATTAAATTCCGCAAAAAACGACGAGATTCTCTTTCGCTCTCTACAACAAAATGTCGGATCCCTTTGATTTTTGCAATCATTGATGGAGGACATTCCTCTCTGGCATCTAATTCGGCCAAAAGACTTGGAATTAGATATAGCTTTCCGTTTGTACTCATTTTAAACTGACTAAGAAATTTCTACAAGCAACATCAAGTAATTCATATACTTCTTCAAATTCATTTTGGCTACCAAAATAAGGATCAGGAACGATGTTAATGCCGAGATTTGGAGCATATTCCATAATCAGTTTTACTTTTTGCATTTGCATCGGATCGGAACTCATCTTTTGAACATCATTGTAGTTTAATTCATCCATTACAAGAATATAGTCGAAGTTTTCGAAATCGATGGTAGTAAATGGTCTTGAATGCAAATCGTTTATATCAATTCCTTTTTCTTTCAAAGTTTCGATCGCACGAGCATCTGGTTTTTCACCTTGATGGAAACCGCTTGTTCCACTGGAATCGGTTTCAAGCGGAATATGTAATTCTTGTGCTCGATGTCTGAGAATTCCTTCAGCCATTGGTGAGCGACAAATATTTCCCAAACAAACCAACAATACTTTTGTCATAATCGAAAGTGCTAAAAAAACTAACCCGGTCTGTGATCATTTTCATGCCTGCAGACCGGGTCAATATGAATAGGTGGGTAGATTAGTTAATGCTGAGTTTCTTTTCTAGATCCTCCAGATATTTTCTAAAATGTTTATCCGTTTCTTGAAGATTGTTTACGGTACGACAAGCATGCAAAACAGTAGCATGGTCTTTTCCACCACAATGCATTCCTATGCTGGCAAGAGAAGATTTAGTCATCTTCTTTGCAAAATACATAGCAATTTGTCGCGCCTGAACGATTTCACGTTTACGAGTTTTCGATTTCAGAAGCTCAATAGGAAGGTCGAAATAGTCACAAACAACTTTCTGAATGTAGTCAATGGAAACTTCGCGGGCTGTATTCTTCACAAATTTATCAATCATTTGCTTAGCAAGATCCAGAGTAATGGATTTTTTGTTGAGCGATGATTGAGCGATAAGCGAAATAAGAGCACCTTCAAGTTCACGCACATTAGTGGTGATGCTGTAAGCCAAATATTCAACCACTTCTTTAGGTAGTTCGATACCATCGGCATACATTTTCTTTTCGAGAATCGCGATGCGCGTTTCGAGTGAAGGCGCTTGCAAATCTGCACTAAGTCCCCATTTGAAACGCGAGAGCAATCGCTGTTCCATTCCCTGCATTTCAACCGGTGGCTTATCGCTGGTAAGAACGATTTGTTTTCCGGTTTGATGCAGATGATTGAAAATATGGAAAAACACATCCTGCGTTTTTTCTTTTCCGGAGAAGAATTGCACATCATCAATAATAAGCACTTCTATCATTTGATAGAAATGGCTAAAATCATTTACGCAATTGTTTTTAACTGCATCGATGAATTGATGAGTGAATTTTTCGGAAGAAACGTATAAAACGGTTTTCTCAGGAAACTTGTTTTTGATTTCGATACCAATAGCATGTCCCAAGTGAGTTTTGCCCAAACCAACTCCTCCGTATATAAGGAGAGGATTAAAGGCAGTTCCTCCTGGTTTATTAGCTACAGCAAATCCTGCAGATCGAACGAGTCGATTGCATTCCCCTTCAACAAAATTGTCGAAGGAATAATTCGGGTTTAAATTGGAGTCGATGTTCAGTTTACGCAAGCCTGGAATAACAAAAGGATTTTTAATCTGCGTAGTGCTGGGATCCATAGGGAAATTCACAGCCGCGTTTTTAATCGCTTTTGTATTACTGGTTGGAACTTTTACGGTGTAAGGATTGGAGTTATTGTAATTGTTCTCCATTATGATACTGTACTCTAACCGCCCTTCCGCTCCGAGTTCCTTCTTAATAATCTTCTTGAGTAGGTCGATGTAATGCTCTTCCAACCATTCATAGAAGAATTGTGAGGGAACTTGGATCGTAAGGACGCTATTATCCAGCTTCACCGGTTTAATGGGTTCAAACCAGGTTTTAAATGCCTGATGACTGATATTGTCTTTGATAATCTCAAGACAACTGCTCCAGATCTGGTGATGATCCTTGCTCATTCTTAAATTCTAAAGAGTTAATCGTTAAATAAATAAATTCTGCTAGCGGGACTTCTTAAATGAATATCCAAGGCTTCGGTTAGGAGCGAACAAATATTTGAATAAAAAGATGAAAAAAAAAACGAATAGGGCTTGATTATTATGTTTTTTTTTCTTCTGAACGTTTTATTCAAGTTCCGCAATTGACGCAGCATTCAAATATGTTCCAACTATAATCATAACATCCTTTTCTCATTACATTCAAAAAGAGCAAGTTGAGTGCTTTGATTTCATCTCATTATTGACCTTAATCGATCCGCTTAAATCGCTTTCAGGCTTATTAACATTTTTCGCCTCAAATGGCAAAAACCAAATATAGGTAGTTAATTACTTTTTATTTCGATGCCATTGAGCATGTTTATCTATTATTGTGATATCGTTCAAATCGGGGTATTCAAAATGAAGAGCATTTGTTGTCTGTCTTTGATGTTCATCATCAACTGCCATTTATTTGCGTCAGAGATTGAAGATTCTCCGCCCGGACTAAGATCGGAAATTACACTTATGCTTGATTCTGCTACGTATTATATGAATAATAGCAGGTATGATGCTGCTCAGGCTGTGATTAGCAGATTGTTTACTTCTGGAGAATATTCCCTGACAGATAGGGAATTGTATTTTGTACACTGTTACGAATCGGAGATTATGTATTATAATGCCCTGTTCGATTTGGGATTGAATAGCGCATTGAGGGCGAGAGAAATTGCGATCAAATTGGAAAATGATACCTTAATAGGTAGCGTAGAAAATCTTTGTGGATTGTTTTTTCTAAATCTCAATCAACTAGAAACTGCAAAAGAGCGTTTTGTAGTAAGTGTAAAACTGCTATCTCCCTCATTAGATAAGGATTATCTCAGTTATCAGTATCATGCTCTTACTAATTTGGCTGAATGCTTTTTGAAAATGAATCAAGCCGATAGCGCTATATATTATAGTCGGTTAGCGCAGCCTGAAGCGCTAAAAAAGAACCGGAATAGGGGATTGGCTATCATTGATTGGAATATCGCCGAGGCATTGCTGCTAAAGAATAAGCCCGATGAAGCACTGGATATGTTAAGGTCGGGCTTGACTTATCTCAAAAACTCCAATCATATTGATGTTATAGAATTGACATATAGTACTATGCTGAAAGCTTTTTCTATGAAAAACGAGAAAGATAGCATTCAGCAATATCATGACCTTGGACTTAAACTTATTGATAATGAGTTAATTACTGATTATGCGAGATTGGAATTTTTGAGAATTGCAAGTAGTATTTGTCTGGATCATCGACTCAACGAGCGAGCCGGACTAATGCTCCGACAATTGTTATCGCTTCAGCAAAGCACCTTTGCCAAACAACAAAGTCAGCAGCTTCTTATTTTACAAGAGTTTTTTAAGAAAAACGAGAATCTTCTCATAGCCAAACAAGGAGCCCAGCTCAAAGAACAAGAGCTTATAAATCAACAATACGTGATTATTATTGGATCTATTCTCTTCCTTGCTCTATTACTTATCAGTTTAGTAGGATATACTACTTTCAGACAAAAGCAAAAACTTACAGCCCTCAAGCACAAACAGGAAATTCTCGATCAGGAAAAAAATAATGAATTGCAAGTGCTGAAACGAAGAATGGAAGCTGTTTTTGAAGAAAGAAATAGAATTGCCGCTGATTTGCATGATGATATTGGAGCATCTCTCTCAAGCATCAGAATTTATAGCGGAGCAGCATTGCAATTGCAGGAACGGAAACCCGAAGAAATTTCTGGTTTACTCTATAAAATCAATACAGGCAGTACTAATATGATGGAGTCGATGAGTGATATTATTTGGTCCATCAATCCAAAAAATGATCACGGGCATAATTTGATTCTGCGCATGAGATCACATGCTGCTGAATTTCTGGATGCAGCGTCAATTATATGGAGATTGGAAGCGGATAACCTTGTTGCAAACGCAGTATTGAATCAAGATTTTAGAAGAATTGTATATCTCATTTTTAAAGAAACACTTACCAATATTGTAAAGCACGCTCAGGCAAAAATGGTGCACATAACACTGCGAAATAGCAATGGGATTTTCTATATGTACATCGTTGATGATGGCAATGGATTTAATACGCAGCAAGTGGTGTTTGGAAATGGTATTAAAAATCTTCGACAAAGAGCAAGTCAATTAGATGGAGAAATCCATTGGGAATCTAGTCCTGATAACGGCACAAAAGTCGAGTTCTATTGCTCAATAGCAAGATTTAGTGAGTAGAAAGTAGCTAATTTTCAATTCTAATTAGCGGATTTTGACGAATTTTGCTTCTCAATAGAAAAGCATGGGCATTCGAGTGTGCATTGTAGATGATAATACTAATCGGAGGGAAAGCCTCACGTACTTACTGTCCATGTATGACGATATGGAGTTAACAGGTGCTTTGGCTGATGCCAATAACATCATTGAAGATTTATCAAAAGCTGAGCCTAACGTTATTCTCATGGATATTGAAATGCCCGGAATTAGCGGCATCGAAGCCACAAGGCTCATCAAATCTGCATTTCCAAATATTATTGTCCTCATGCAAACAGTATTTGAAGATGAAGACAAAGTTTTTGACTCTATCATTGCAGGCGCATCAGGTTATTTGTTAAAAAAGACTTCGCCTGAAAAAATAATTGAATCCATAAGAGAGGCAGCGAGTGGCGGTTCTCCAATGACGCCTATAATTGCAGCAAAGGTTTTGCAGTTTTTCCAGCAAAATCAACCTAAAAATGAGTATTCGCTCACCGAAAGAGAAAAGAGTATTCTAGGCTTACTGGTGGAAGGATTGAGTTATAAGATGATTGCTGCTCAGGAAAATATCTCTTACCATACTGTAAATTCTCATATTAGAAAAATCTACGAGAAACTTCATGTGCATTCCCTTGGGGAAGCCATAAGTAAGGCACTTAAAGAAAAATTGATCTGATTTTTAATTGCCTTGAATCCTGTTTATATTTAGGGAATGTATAAATCTCAAGTCGCAATCAGGGTCAGATATGCCGAAACCGACCAAATGGGTTTCGTTTATTACGGGAAGTATGCTGAGTATTTCGAGGTGGCCCGTGTAGAATGTCTCAGGACACTTGGGGTTCATTACAAATCATTGGAAGAAAAAGGGATTTGGTTGCCGGTTCTCAATTATCATATTGATTTTCTAAAACCAGCCAAGTACGATGATGAATTGGAGATTTATACCAGTATTCTTCAATTACCAACTTCGCGTATATCATTTGCTTACGAATGCAGGAACGCATCAGACGAATTGATCTGTAAGGCTAGCACTGATTTAGTTTTTCTCCATGCAGAAACACGCAAACCAATGCGTTGTCCTAAGGAAATTACTGAATTGCTTCAAATTTATTTCCCTTAAAAAAATTAATCCAGCCGGATTTACTTTTTGAGGTTGAATTCGTATCGATCAGAATTAATTCCGGATTCATCTGTCACATCAATAATTCGGATTACTGCGAAACGATTATTGAGGGTATCATATTTTGCGATAAGAATATCGTCATTATTGATATTCGAAATGATACTTTGTGGGGTTGATGATTCGAAACTTGCTTTGGCACTCTGATTTGTGGCTTGAGCATAATTGAAATCATTATTGCGAATGAATTTTATTCCAGAGTAAGAGCTCAAAGATCTAGACAAAACATCATCATCTTCGAGATCAAACTCCATGAGGTCGATAGAACTAGAATCAGTCAGTGTGGCAAGATTGTAAGGGCTGGCAGTAGCGATATTAAATCCGTTTATTGAACTTGTATTGTAACCGCTATAAATCAAATGACCTGTAGTTTGCGATAACAATGAGTTTCCGCTTATAAGCACACGTCTTAAAACAGAGTTAATCAAGCCATCATTATCGAAAACACGGAAGGTGAGAATTACGTCTTCAGCTCCTGAATCTGGTGCACGATAAGCGTAGAAAAAATCGGCTTGTGAACCGAAAAGAGAAGTATCGAGTAGGGTAGAGGTGATCGAATTTTCTGGTTTAGAGAGGACTTGTACATTAAGGCCGGGATTATCACCTTCACTTACTTTGATTCTAAATTCAGTTAGGCCAAGCGGTAATGATGTAATTTGAAGTGTTGATGGTTCTACATAAATAGCAGGGCCAACAGGATCTTTTTTACAAGCGGTAATAAAAGCAAGGAGCACAAAGGAAGCGAAAAGGATCAGATTTTTCATTGGGATGGAAGTATGGGTAAAAATAAAAAACACTTGCCCATGGGGCAAGTGTTTTTATAAATGTTTGATAAGATTATTTGCTCTTGATCTTGAACGCTTTAGCACGTAAAGTCAAGGTCTCTTTGCGACCTAAGAACTGTCGTTCTATAGTACGTTCGTAAGATACAGGCAGAATAAAATCAGCATCAGGTTGTGACATCAAAGCGTCATACAGTGCGTTGTTATAACCGCGGTTAGAAGGAAAGGCAACGCCGATTCCGCCTTGGCTAAGTGCAGTACCTCGATGGTTCAAACGACCACCATAAGGAATGCCGAATACGTATGACTGAGTAGTAGTACCTGTCACATCACCGATGAACTCTAGGTCAGCCATTTCGAAGATGATCTGCGCATTGATCGGAGTCAACGGAACTGCCTTCTCCCGCATGGTGCAGGATGAAAGCACTGTTGCTGCAACTCCAAAAAGCAGGCTATATTTAAGAAATCGTTTCATGGTTCTGTGTTAATGGTTCTCGGTTAGCGATCAATTAGTTAGCGCTCTTGCTGTTGAAGAAAATATGGATATTCAAACGCACGTTGTGGTTCGTATCCATATTAAACTGACGACGGCTAAGATCTGAATACTGAATAGCATCGCCGTTTCCAAGACCATCAACATCCTGCTCGATCCATTCCGCTGATTCGCTGGTAGAGCCGAAAGTAATTTCTCGTTCAACTTTAGTTTTGCCACCGAAGATCCATTTTCCAGAAAGGCCATACTCAAGACCTACAGCTACAGGTAGTTGAGCAATAAAAACGTTAAAACCTACTACGCCACCAAGACCGAAAATTGTTGTTCCAGTGCTTCTTGTAGTATAGCTCTTATCGCCATTGTTATAGTCTTCCTGATCTACAGTTTTGTCTTTTCCAAGACCGATAAGAACATCACCACCTACGTAAACATCAAATATGTTAGTAGCGTTGAAGTGCTTTTCAATACCTGGAGCAAGCACATACTCTCGAGATACAGTTCTTTTAATATTCTCACTTACATCACCCTCAAACTGTGGAGTAAGCGCAGTTGAGTCAGCAGCTGTACCTTTGGTAACTATGTTGTCTGCTTTCAGACGAATACCGGCACGATAAGCAACATCATCGGTGTTGTAGTACTTAAATGTAAGTACATCGCCTGCACCAAACAGGTTTCCATTATACAGCCCTGCATCATTTCCATCGTTTTCGCTACGGCCAACGATTGGAATGTTGAAGCAGAGAGCAGCATCACCAGCTACTGGGCGTGCACCCAGACGCACATTGGTGGCGTTGTTATCTCTTGTTGTAAGCTGCGCAGAAGCAGTTCCGCATGCAACAGTGACAAGAGCGACAAACAGCAGTCCTTTTTTCATCTTGATTTGATTTTGTGTTTATAGCCTGTTAGGGTTTCTTCGGCGAAAGTAAGTATATCAACCTTGTAAGAATGCAACAATGCGACGTATTTTATTAACAGGGTTCTTTATTATCCGCATAGGAGGAATATCGATTTTGTCAATAAGTATTAATCGATTTTGGCGTATATCTTTATTCAATCTGTCGATAAACAGTATTATACAGGCTGTTGTCCCATTCTTTGATCATTTCTCTCCAACTGAATTTGGAAAGCCGTTCAAGTCTTTTTTGGTTAATTTCATTTGCAGAATGCTCTGAAATCTTTATGCGTAACTGCTCAACAAATGATCCATCATCCTGGTAATAGCTCGTTGTATCTCCAAAAATTTCGGGATATGCAAGTCGTTCAGGCAATAATGGCTCTGCTCCTGCCCAAACGGCTTCAATTACGCTGATTCCAAAAAAATCCTGTTCGTTGCTTACCGGAATTATATCGGCTTGTTTCAATAATTCTAAATATATCTTCCTACTCGATGCAAAGCCCCAGTGTACGATATGTTGAGCTAATTTTTCTTTAGCCACGGCAAATATAGGGGGAGCTTCACCATAGCTCTCACCGGTAACAATGAGTTTAAATGAAACACCCTCTTCTGACAAACCAATTAGAGTGTTAAAAAATAGATCCGGGTTTTTGTCGTATTCCCAGCGATGATTCCATATTATATAGGGTACTGTATTTCGATATGAGCCATTAAGTGAATTTTCTTCGAGTTCAATTCCTAAATGTAATACAGATGATTTTTCTGCAATTTGATCAACCGACCATTTCAAACGCTGATCTGGAAATGCTTTTAAAAATGCAGGCAGCGCATTTAAGAAACTCGTTCGCTGATAGGCAGAACTGAAAAATACTTTATCCGCAGCAATGGCAGATTGGAGATTAATAAATGCATAATGTCTGTTTCGTCCTGATTTGGTATCAGGATCTCGATTAGACCAAGGATAGCAAAGTTGGTTTTCGTGAAAGTACAATGCCACGGAAACATTTTTCAACTTATTTCTGCTGAGTCCGCAAAACACCGATAAATCCATCAGATCAGTAGCCAACACTAACTCAGGTTCGTACTCCATGTCCATAAATTGATGCGCAAGTTCTGGTCCTGCGCCATACATTCTCCATTTCCAATGTCGGCCAGGCAAACTCAATAACTCAACATGATGGGTGCTATGCTTCATAAAACCCTCTGCCCATTGAGCGTGAGAGCCACTCATATATGGTTCTAACAGAAGAATTCGCATTTATCAAAGATCAAAACAATTCGCGCAACATGTGATCCCATTATAAAAAAAACTGATCGAAATTTCGGGTTTACCCGGCATTCCGATCAGCAAATATCTTGATTGTATTCTATTTTTCTTTACCTAAACTCGCAATGGTGGCTTCTTCCAGCAAATCGTAAAAATGCTCCCGGGCACTTAAAGAGTACATCTGATCCCACTGAAATTCTTTCCTTCCTTTAGAATATTTGCATTTCGCAAAAGGCAAACCTGCATACTCCCTCAGTTTTTCATGGCCAAGATCCCGGAAAAGAGCAATATCACTATTCAGAATTATTGCGCCTTTTGAAACATTTGGGAATTTAGAACCATCCATAATGACAATTTTATCGAGGTATCCGATTTTGCTAAACGTGATTTCATAAACGCCGGAAGGATCCAGTTGCAATCTGTAAAATCCACTAGAGTCTGTAGTCATTCGTTTGGCTACCAATCCATTTCTGAGTACAACAATTTCAACACCTTCCAAACTGTAAAAACGGTCGCGGATGTGCTGGGTTTCTAGCGCCCTTACGGTACCTTCTTCAACATTTCCTGAAAGAACCATTCCTTCATTCTGAGCCATTATCGCCGTTGACACGATAATCAGTAAAATTGTAAATGCTTTTCGCATAACCATAATTTTGGTTGTGCAATTGTACGCAAGCAAACAGTAAAAGGTTACTATTCGTTGTCGTGAGGACGACTTTTCAGTTCTGGATCAGCAGGTTGACTGGACTCTTTAACGATTTCATCCTGAATTTCAGGATCTATTGGTGATTGGAGTAGCTTATCCAAATCAGGCTGACCGGCATCCACCCATGCGGTATACCAAAGATCTGCAGTGAGTTTCACAGCAGAACGCATTCTGCGCTCCACCATGTGATTCAGTCTGCGATGATACTCATCGCTAAATTCTCTTGAATAGGTTTTTATCAGAACTGCCCCACGTTCTTCATAAACGTATTTGGAATCTTCTGGGTATTCCAAGCTCAATTCTCTTTCGAATCTCAAAACAGAATCTACGCCTAAATGACTTGCCATAACGGTTTCCCATGCTCTTCCCAAAACATCATCCTCATATTCAGCTGGGCCAATGTATAAATCATAGTTTTCATCGAGCAGTTCAGGTAAGCGACTTTCCCAAAATCCATGAATACCATATTGATTGGTCATTTGACCATTGTAGTTCTCCGTGGTATGCAATGGAACACTCGCATCACCTGCATAATGGCCAAGTTCCGCGGATAATCGTAAAATCCTTCCCTTATTCATCTGCCGAAAAGCTTCGGTAAGGTCCCGCGTTATCCATTCAAGATGCCAGGGAACAATGCCGTATGCGCGCAGAGTATCTTCGCTCAGTTGACTTACAGCATCATTCCAACGTTTTGGCACAACACTAAAAGGATCGCACAGAGGATCATGACAATAGTGATCAATATCAATATAATGGCGTTCCGCTTCACCAACCATGCTATAGCGGCGCTTATCAGGATCAACAGCGTGTTCAGAAATGAATTCTATATTTTCACGATAAAAAGTAAACATAGGTGCCGGCAAGGAGAAAATACCGAGTCGATTTATTTTGCGGTGACCGTAAAATCCCCATGATGCCAACATGGTAGGCACCAACACAAGCAGAACAGGAACAACCAGACTTAAAAACTTTCGCATTTATTTGGGAATTTTAACCGATTCATATTGCAACTTCACGATTTCCCCTTCCTTTAAAATCGGAATACTCCGAATGGTATTTGGTGTGAGGCAGTATTTAATGTCTTCATTCAAATTCAAATTGCGAAGCCTTTTGCGATGAGAAGAGGCTTTTAAAAAACTGAAGATGTTTTCGCGAGATGATCTGAAAATGAATTTGGCGGCGATAGTAGAATCTTCTTCAGCTATAAATTTACCACTATCGATCAATTGGTCAGCAATTGCTCCTGCACAGATGGTATCTTCCAGATTAAATTTTCCTTTCCAGCCTGAACCTAAAACTAAAGTGTTCTCATTTTGTTCAATTAGCCAATCGCATAATACATCTAAGTTACAAAGAGATCCAATAACAACCGTAGGAATGTTACTGGCAAGATTGATTGTTTTGGTGCCATTGGTTGTGGTTAAAACAATGGTTTTGCCTTTGATTTCATCACCCATATAACTGAAGGGTGAATTTCCAAACTGAAAACCTTCTACAATTTTGCCGTTTCGTTCCGCCCCTGCCAAGTATCCCTGACGCTGGTAAGCCCTTGCTTCTTCAACGGTGGAAACAGGAATTATACGATCAACCCCATTTTCGATAGCAGTGCAAATCGCTGATGTTGCCCGAAGTACGTCTATTACCACCACAATTTTGAAATCGGCCTCGTAAAGGTCAAATCCTCGTGGGGTGAAACAAACTTCTACATTCTTGCGGTTCTCCAAGGCCTACGTTTTGAAATCAAAAGATAGTAAAAATTAATGAGCTTTTAACTTTTGTAAAATGGTAATTTGACCACTTTCGCGGGAATGTGCTTTCCACGAATATCGATTAGAATTTCTGTGCCTTCTTTATGCAAACCACTCGGAACATAAGCTAAGCCAATAGCTTTTTGAAGTGATGGACTCATGGTTCCCGATGTTACTTCACCAATTACCTCAGCTTGGGCGTTCACTACTTGGGAGCCATGACGTGGAATGCCCCGTTCCAAAAGTTCAAAACCTACTAAGCGTTTTGTGGGGCCGTTTTCTTTCTGAGTTTTTAATGCCTCAGAATTCACAAAGTCTTTGCTAAATTTTGTAATCCAAGATAGTCCGGCTTCAAGGGGCGAGGTTTCATCGTTGATGTCATTTCCATACAAACAAAATCCCATTTCGAGGCGTAAGGTATCTCTCGATGCCAAGCCGGCAGCTTTAATGCCATGCGCCGCTCCGGCTTTCATCACTTCATCCCAAATAGCAGCAGCATCTTCATTCTTGCAATAGATTTCAAATCCACCAGCACCTGTGTAACCGGTAGCTGAAATAATAATATTCTGACGACCTGCAAATTCTCCTATTTGGAAAGTATAATAGGCCATATTTTTAAGATCAAGGGGACTTAGAGCCTGCATTGCATGTGCAGCATTCGGACCTTGAATAGCTAGGAGTGAAGTGGCTTCACTGATATCGGTCATTTCTGCACCGAATTTTTCATTCAGAGATTGGAGCCAATTCCAGTCTTTCTCAATATTGGATGCATTTACTACCAATAGAAATTCCTCTTCGGCAATCCTGTAAACAAGCAAATCATCTACAATTCCGCCAGTTTTATTAGGCAAACAAGAGTATTGCACTTTTCCTGGAAATAGCACCGAGGCATCATTGCTGGTAGCATATTGAATGAGAGGTAATGCTCCGGGACCTTTTACCATAAATTCACCCATGTGCGATACATCGAACAAACCTATGGACTGCCTTACCGCATGGTGTTCATCAATTATACCTGAATATTGAACAGGCATTTCATATCCTGCAAAAGGCACCATTTTCGCACCCAGTGCCAGGTGCTTATCGTATAGGGCAGTTCTTTTCATCATTATCGTTGTAGAGCGAACAAAAGTAAGAATTTGGAAGCATTGGCGTTCACAGAATATGCAGACTCAATTCGTTGTCGGGTCACGGATCCGAGTTTTCTCAGTAACAGCCTGTCTTCCAGTAATGAAACTAATCTTTTTTTCCAATCATCAGCGCTAACACAAAAGTAACCATGTATACCATCAATGATGATTTCCCGATTTACACCCAAAGGCGTCAGTAAAACGGGTATGCCGAGAGCCATGTACTGCAATGCTTTCAAGCCACACTTACCTTCAGCCCATTGATCATCAGGTAAAGGCATGAGCCCTATATTAATGGCTTCCAAATCTTCAATTTCAGATTCTTTTTTCCATTTGATGTAGTTCAAAGAGGCAATTTTAAAAGGCGGTTCACGATCAGATATTACTCTGAACTCGAAATCATAATCTTTTTCCAGTTCCTTAATTACTGGAAGAATTTGCTGAAGATAATCAACCGTTGAATGACTGCCAGTCCAGCCTATTACCAATTTACCTCGAAGCGGATGATCGGTTTCCCTATCGTGACTTCGTTCTGTATCGATAGTAGTCGGAATCAAAATAGCATTGCTATTGTATTGCAACGCTTTTTGCCGCAAAAACTCATTACCACATGCATTAACATTACTCCATTTCATGAGCTTCAATGCATTGCCTGGCATTTTTAAAAATCTAAACGAGCGATTACTTTTGGAACTATTCGGGAGCCATATTGCATCATCAAAATCGAAGATTAGTCTTTTGCAAAAAACGAAACGAATGAGCCAAGGAATAACTGATGGCCCGGCAGGACTTGATTCTCGATGAATGAAAACTTGATCGAAATGATGAATTTTAAAAAGAAGCGCCCATCGTTTCAGGAAGCCTTTTAACAATCCTGTAATTTTGTTGATCAGGTTTCCTTTTTGATAAAGTACTTTCCATGTTTTTTGATCGTAAAATGGACTTATCTCGTAAGAATAGCCATTTTCTGTGAGGAGATGAAGGTACTGTTCATATCGGAATCGTTGACTGGGTGCAGCAGCAAAAGGGTAGGGGACGATAAACAGAATTTTGCCTTGATGTTCAGCCATGATGTAAATATGAAAAATCCCTCCAGAAACGAGGAGGGATTTTACAAATAGAAATTAACCCTTAATCAAAACACAAATTATAATTTGTCCATAAAATAACCAAGAACCTTGGTCATCAAATGAACCCTGTCTTTTCCACGAATATTATGCGCATGACCTGGATATACAAAGAAATCAATTTGTACACCTTTATCTATACACTGTTTCAAAAAGGCCATATTATGTTGAAGAACCACTACATCGTCAGAAGCACCATGGATCATGAGTAAATCGCCTTTTAAGTTTTCTACATAAGATTTGAGATCCGCTTTGGCATATCCTTCGGGATTTTCCTGAGGAGTGTCCATATAACGTTCTGTGTACATTACTTCGTAAAACTTCCAGTCAATAACCGGTCCGCCAGCCACTCCTGCTTTAAATGTGCCGGGTTTTCTGAGCATCAAACCCGCAGTCATAAATCCGCCATAACTCCAACCATGCACTCCCATTCTGCTTTCGTCAACAAATGGCAATGATCGCAAATAGGCTACTCCTGCCATTTGATCCTCCAATTCGAGCGTTCCCATTTGTCTGAAAATGGCTTGCTCAAAATCCCGTCCACGCATATCACTCCCTCTTCCATCGAGTGTCCATATAATATAACCTTCTTCAGCCATACTGTGCATCCAAAGTGGTGCTCCAGCCATCCATGAATTGGTTACTAATTGAACATGTGGACCATTATATACATATACGATTACCGGATATTTCCGACCTGATTCCATTTTGGAAGGACTGATCATTCTTCCATGTAAAACAGTTCCATCCGACGCCTGAATATCGATCAATTCTGTTTTTCCAATTTGCCTGTTCGCCAAGGGATTTTCAGCATTTAATAATTCTAAAACAGGCTTGCCACTCATTGAAAATACTCTCACCCGATTGGGGGTATCAATGGAGTTGAATTCATCAATAAAATATTTGCCGCTTGGGCTTAAACTTATGTGATGATAGCCATCTTCAAGTGTTAGTTTCTTCATTGATCCATCAGAAACAGAAACGCTGTAAGCATGCATTTGGAGTGGATCTTCACCTGTAGCTTCCACTATGATCTGCTTATTTTTAGCGGCAAATCCTATGATTCTGGTGACCGCGAAATTGCCTTTTGTTAATTGCTTTACTAAAGTGCCATCAGCATTGTAGAGGTACAAATGATTATAGCCATCGCGCTCACTGAACCATAGCAATCTTGAATTATCTCCTGGAAAAAACTGAATCGCTTGTTCCGGTTCTATATAGCGCGCATCTTCTTCTTCGAAAAGTGTTGATTCAAAAAATCCATTTTCGCCATTATAAACGTTGACTTGCATTTTGTTTTGAGCCCTGTTAACTTCAGCGAGATAGATTTTACTGCCATCGGGACTCCAGCTTAAATTGGTAACATATCGTTCAGGGCCCAATTCTTTTCTGTTCTCAAGGTACATCACATCACCTGATTCAATATCAAAAACACCTACCTGAGCTGTCTCTGAACCTTTTCCGGCCATAGGATATTTAATAGGTTTATTCTCTGCCGGGGTCATTGTATAATCTAAAAGCGGGTATTCCGAAACTTTGCTTTCATTTTTCTGATAAAAGGCAAGTTGTGTGCCACTATCAGACCAAAAAGTACCTTTCAAAATGCCAAATTCATTGCGGTGAATGGATTGTCCACTAACAATATCAGTGTCTTCGTTTCTGGTCACATATTTTACTTCGTCGTTTTTACCGACAGCCAGATTGTTTTTGATGGTGAAGGCAGCACATTTACATTCAGCATTGAAATCCGCATTAGCTCCTTCACCGAGCACTTTACCTAGGAGCTGAGATTTTTTTTCTTTAATGGAATATGAAAACCAAGCATCTCCTTTTTGGAAATAAAATCGGTCATCACTTAGCCATGTTATGGATGGAATTGTCTTTAAATTTTCATCCAATAAAGCTTTGGCAATATCTTCCGCTGCTATTTTTTGCTTTACACCTCCTTTAACATCTTTGATGATTAATACATCATCTTCTACCACCGAGAAAAGATCAGCACTTTTTAGCCATTGAAGGCCTTCTGAGCGATCGGGTATAAGGTTAAACTGTGCAGGCAGAACCGATTCTTCAATAGATAATTTCTGCGAGTATAGTTCTGATAAACAGAAAGTTAGTAATACCGTTGAGGCGGCATTCAAACTCATTTTGCTTTGCATAGTACAAGGTTTCGAGTAGAGCACAATTTACAAATGCCTGAGCATCTGAGTAGTTGAGTTGCTGATACTTACTAACAGCCAAATGAGGAAGAAAGTGAATAATCCAGCGTTCTGATTCTATGCGCTGCATCTGGACCTAAATTGAAAATCATATCGAGCACACTCAGCTTGGGCGAGAAATCAAACCGATCACTGAAAACTTGGATGTAAGGACTGAAATTTTGCACTGTGAATTCTCGATTGCGCAAATCGTTTTCTGCCGGAATATTTTCTAAATAATCAAAGGAAATTCTGTAGTCCGAAGTAATCTGCAAATGCTTGCAACAAAAAGAAAGTAAATCTAAACTCAAATTGCTCAACAGCAAATGTTCGCGCATAAATAGTTCTTCCAATTCATCAGCATAGTGAATATAAAATGCCGATGATCCTAGGCATGATTTAATACTTTGCCAGTGTTGACGCTTCCATTTTTTCTCTTCGGAAAGCGCTTGAGCTCGCACCGATTTCTTTCGAGCCTCACCATGGTTCAATGGGAAACTCAAACACATTTTTCCATTTGGACCGAGCAAATAGAATCGACTTCTTTCGGTTTGTTTTTCAAATCGTTCACCCAAGTCAATGATCGCATGTTCCGCTGCTTTATTCAGAGCAGCAAACCATGCAGCGCTTCCTGCAAGATGAAGAGGAAAAACTATTTCACGGTGCGGAACATCCGCTCCCATCTGATTCTACTTTCGATATGATCATTGCTGTTTTGCTTGGAGAACCAAGTAAATACAGCTTTACCTACTACGTGGTTTTCAGGAACAAATCCCCAGAAGCGCGAATCGAGGGAGTTATGGCGATTGTCTCCCATGAGAAAATAGTAATCCATCTTAAAGGTGTATGAACTTTGCTCTTCACCATTGATGTATATTTTTCCGTCGCGAACTTCCAAATCATTTCCTTCATAAACATCAATAATCCTGCGATACAAAGGCAATGTTTTGAGATCGATATCAACGCTGCTTCCTTTTTTAGGAATGTACAGTGGGCCGAAATTATCCGGACTCCAGTCGTATTGCGAGTCATTCGGATAAACGCGCAAATGATGATGAACCACTTTTGTAGTATCGAGGTATGGAATTACAGCACTCACAAAATTGAGGGTTTTCACCTTATCAAGCTGAGCCTTGGTGAGACTCACTTTCAAAAGTCCTTCACTTTGCGATTCTACCCGCAAGTCCGATTTCAACGGCAAATCGAGTTCAGCCCTTAATTTATTCAAATGTCCTTGACTCAAATTATTGGCATTGATCTGAAGATAATACGCATATTCTAAATCCTCAGGATTTTCAGCCGCAGCTCCATCAATATGCAATTGTCCGTTAATAACTGAAAGATTATCACCCGGCATGCCAACGCAACGTTTGATATAATTTTCACGCTTGTCTAATGGGCGAATAATGATGCCCATAGTTGGCATTCCGATATATCGTCCTTGATCTGCTTCAATACAATTTTTGCAATTACCTTCTAATAATCGTTCTCTGGCAATGGCATTAAAACGCTCAGGTGATCTGCTAAAATTTTCAATATTACCGGCTTCTTCAATGGCTTCATTTCTCAAAAATTCATAATAGTCAAATCCTTGCAATTCAGGTCTTGCTAAAACAGTATCACCATTAGGAAAATTGAATACTACGGCATCAAAACGTTCCACATCACCAAATCCTGGAAGTCGGAAATAAGGAAGTTTAAACCATTCAACATAAGCCGCAGATTGTGTGCCTGGTAATGTATGATGAGCAAATGGAAAGGCAACCGGGGTCATTGGCATTCGTGCACCATAGCTCATTTTACTCACAAATAAGTAATCACCAACAAGCATAGATTTCTCCATTGAAGGAGTTGGAATAGTATATGCTTCGATAAAAAAGGTGCGAATAACAGAAGCCGCAACCACAGCGAAAACAATCGCTTCACCCCATTCACGACCAAATGATTTTTTGTGCTTGGCATCCCAAACCTCAGGACCTACATACGCAGCCGACTTATCAGAAAATGCTAAACGAGGAATTTTGTACCATGGAAGAATTGCGGCGAGCCACTGGTCTTTAGTTGTTCTTCTTCCAAAAGCCTTAACCAATTCTACATTCATTATCATCAGCATAACCAGATTTACTCCGGGTATGAACATCAGAATTACCCACCACCATGGGCGTTTTATGAGTTTGAGCCATTCGAGGTATTGCAATACAGGAACATATCCTTTCCATTTTATTCCACCTGCTCTTTCAATCAAAATTGGAAGAGTAAAGAAGTAGCTTAATAAGAGGAGAGCTAAAAGTATTTCGGGAATCATAATTTAAATATTCAATAAATGTCTCATGGTGTAAACACCTTTTTTTTCTTTAACCCATTCCGCCGCCATTACCGCACCGCGCGCGAATCCTGTGCGATTGCGGGCATCATGCCTAAGCGTTAATTCATCATCAGGAGAAGTATAACTTATTACATGTGTGCCAGGAACTCCGGCAGTACGATCCGAAATGATGGCTAATTCGTCGGCTTCATCACTGAGCTCATTTACCCAGCGTTTTTTCCGCTTCAAATTATAAATAATGCCCTCTGCTAATGAAATGGCGGTGCCACTAGGACTATCTTTTTTCTCGGTATGATGGATCTCTAAAATTCTCGGTTCATACTCTTCGCAATCGTTCATGAGAATCGCTAATTTTTCATTTAATGCAAAAAGCATATTTACGCCAAGAGAGTAATTGGTGGCATGAAAAAGAGTGTGATTTCCTTGAATACACAATTGTTCTACTTCATTGAAACGCCCATACCATCCGGTGGTTCCAACCACAACCGGAACATTGGCTTCAAAACATTTTAATATGTTAGCTACAGCAGATTCAGGTTCGGTAAATTCAATGGCAACATCGCAATTTTTTAAATCTTCCGGTTTAAATGGTTCTAATGCTGAGGAACGCAACACAATTTCGTGGCCGCGTTTCTGAGCAACATCTTCCACTACTTGTCCCATTTTCCCATATCCGATGATGGCGATTTTCATGCTATAAAATTAGAACTTCAAATTGAGGCTTAGTCCGGGGTTTACACGACCGGTGAACTGTAACGATGGTTGGATGTGGAAACTGATGTCCTGTCCGGCATCAAAGTAAAAAAGATGCGCATCAACATTTGCGTCGATTATTTGCAAAGCATATACACCTGCACAAATAATCCATGACAAATCTCGCCAGCTTCTGTATGTGTCTTGTAATTCATCAAGCTGCGATTCAGAATAAGGCGTAGTATTTATAGTATTAGGATCATCATCGTTTATAGCGATTAATGCATCTTTATACTGTTGAAATTTCTTGTTGTTTCGGTCAATGAAATACACGCAAGTTCCTAATCCTGCATATACAATAGGAACTTTCCAGTACTTTTTATTGTAAACTTGTCCGGCACCAGGTAAAACCGCTGATAAAATACTCGCCTTTCTGGGAGAGTGACTCATTACTACTGTTGAATCCTGCGATTTCACGGAAAAACCGGAAATGCAGCAAAATACAATCAGAGTTATAAACCTCATCCTATATCCAATAGGTCAATAATTTTCCTCAGGTCTTCTTCTGAAGAAAATGGAATTTCGATTTTTCCAGCTCCGTTAGATTTAACTTGCAGCTTAACTGATTGTCCAAACTGTCCTCTTAAATCATCATGGTATTTTTGCTGCTCAAAAGAAAGCCCGGCAGCTTTGCTTGATGGCGCAGTACTATTATTTTCAGGGTGGCGAATGAGTTCTTCCAATTTCCGAACGGAAAGTCCATCTTTAACCACTTTTCTGAACAAATTGATTTGCTCTGCCTCTGAACCGGCATTTACCAAGGCACGAGCATGACCCATGCTGATTTCTTTTTCGATAATGCCCACCTGAATTTCTGCGGGAAGCTTTAACAATCGCAAATAATTGGCAACGGTGCTTCTGTCTTTTCCTACACGATCACTCAGTGCTTCCTGTGTTAGCTCACATTCTTCAATTAATCTTTTGTAACTAATAGCAACTTCAATCGCATCTAGGTTTTCACGTTGAATGTTCTCTACCAATGCCATTTCGAGCATCACTTGATCGTCTGCTTCGCGAATATATGCCGGAATCTCATCGAGTTCAGCCAATTGCGAAGCCCTGAATCTTCTTTCGCCGGAAATTAATTGGTATTTGTTTGCACTGATTTTTCGGACCGTAACCGGCTGAATAATGCCATACGTGCGAATACTTTGAGCCAGCTCTTGTAGTGCCTGCTGATCAAAATTGCTTCTTGGTTGAAAAGGATTTGCCTGAATTTGTGAAATAGAAAGAACGGCAATACTTCCACCAGCTAATCTCCCCACTGTTTGTTCGGATCCACTTTGCTCAATTGGATCTTTAGTATTATCGGAATGCTCTAAAAGTGCACTCAATCCTCTACCCAATGCTGGTCGCTTAGCCATTTTCGAGGTTGATATATTTGTCTGCATCACTTAATCGCGTCATCTCATTCTTCTGAAGGATCTCCCTCGCTAAATTCAAATAATTCACAGCTCCTTTGCTAGTGGCATCGTGCATAATAATTGTTTCGCCAAAACTTGGAGCTTCACCTAAACGTGTGTTTCGGTGAATTATTGTATCGAAAACCAATTCCTGAAAGTGCATTCTCACTTCTTCAACTACTTGATTAGCAAGTCTTAAACGAGTATCGTACATGGTCAAAAGAATGCCTTCAATGTCCAATTCCGGGTTCAATTTGCTCTGCACAATTTTGATTGTATTGAGCAATTTACCGAGTCCTTCCAATGCAAAGTATTCGCATTGGACAGGAACAATCACAGAATCACTCGCAACTAAAGCGTTTACGGTGATCAAGCCTAAAGAAGGAGAACAGTCAACAATAATAAAATCATAGACTTCCTTCAATGGTGCCAATGCTTTGCGCATCATATACTCCCTGTTAGGCAGATTGATGAGTTCGATTTCGGCGCCAACAAGATCGATATGAGCAGGTAAAATATCGAGGTTCGGATTTTCAGTGCTGATAATAATATCAGCCGGATTTACATCTCCAATCAGACATTCGTATATGGAGGTTTTTACCGCACGCGGATCAATTCCAACGCCCGAAGTAGCATTTGCCTGAGGATCAGCATCAACCAGCAATGTTTTATATTCCAAAACGCCTAAAGCAGCGCTGAGATTTATTGCCGATGTTGTTTTTCCAACTCCGCCTTTCTGATTGGCAACGGTAATTATTTTTCCCATTTTCTTATAGTTCAATCGTTTCGCCTATTGCAGGAAGAAAAAGTTCTTTACCTGCATCTCTAAATTTGTTTTTCGCCTCCTCTACATCAATAGCGATGTATGGAAATGTATTGTAATGCACGCCAACAATGCGATTGCAATTGATCAGCTCGCAACAACGAATGGCATCATCTACACCCATAGTGAAGTTATCGCCTATTGGCAATACTGCGAAATCGAGTTGATGATGCTCAGCTACCAATTGCATATCGAGTGTTAATGCTGTATCTCCTGCGAAATAGAACTTTTGTTCAGCTCTGATTACGAATCCACCAGGATTTCCGCCATAAGAGCCATCCGGCAAACCGGAAGAGTGAACAGCGTTTACATAGTATATTTGTCCGAAATCTTGTTTGAGCATCCCGCCGATATTCATAGGATGATAATTACTAATGCCTTTAGCAGCAAACCACATCACTATTTCGTAGTTCGAAATAACTTTAGCGCCGGTTCTTTTAGCAATCGATTCAGCATCCAATATATGATCTTGATGACCGTGAGAAAGAAGCAGATAATCCGCTTCTATTTTTTCAATATTGATATGTGCAGCGAGGGGGTTGCCAGAAATGAAAGGGTCAAAAAGTATTTTTTTCCCACCTGCCTCTACCGCAAAACACGAATGACCGTAAAATGTTAATCTCATGATTTTCAAACTTCAACGTAGAAAATGAATTATTAACTCCTACGCAGTGTCTTATTGTAAAATTAACTTATTCTGAAGGAATGAAGTGGATTATTCAAGTCTTAAGTTTTGCACATGGCTAATGTTGATAGTCATTTGATAAAACTTTCCCGAAATACTTGTGTATTAAGGAAATTCAAAACATCGAAATGAACTGCAGGAATGATTATTGTTGAAAATGAGCGGCTTAACAATATTTCTACCGACAAGTTATTTCAGCAGACCTTTGAAAGCCAAGATTGTCTAAAGCGTTCTGAACTAGCAATACATTCTATGATTGACAATCAGGTATAAATAATACCAGTTTTATTCGACGTAAGCACTGACGATGAATACACGAAATTACTCGTCACCCAGATCTTCAAAGCTTACATTGCTAAAATCTCCCTCAGCTTCCGGCTGATTGTTGCTGCCACCTTGATTGTTGTCGTTATGATTGTTATCACCATGATTTTTACCACTATGAATGTGGTTATGATCATCCTCCTCATAATCTCTTCGATCCATCGGCGATTCATCGGTATAATCTCCCGATTCCCGCAACTGGTCTATCTTCTCAATAGCGGCGTCCAAACCTTCTTTGAATTTTTCAAAGTCTTCCTTATAAAGAAAAAGCTTGTGCTTCTCATAAAAGAATTTGCCGTCGTCAGCATATCGTCTCTTGCTTTCGGTAATGGTCATATAAAGGTCTTGGCCTTTAGTTGACTTTACATCGAAGAAGTAGGTTCTCTTCCCCGCTCTCACCGAAAGTGAATAGAGATCCTCCCGGTGGTTCATTCCGTCTTCCATACTATTTTGCTTTTGGTTAAGGATAAGCCTTTCAAATGTATGCAATTTCGTTTCAAAAATTCAAACTGATCAAAAAAAGCTTGATTTTAACATTTGAAGAAGAGAGAATTAAGTAGAGTTAATAGAAAAAATGTATGGATTTCGATCGTTTTTATGTTAAAAAATGAACAAATCGATCAATAAAAGCTCATAATATGGAAGAATTGGTCAATTTCAATTATCGGAAAAGCGTAAAATGACCAACGTATTGATGAGGTATAGAAAAATTGTCCTCCAATCTTACCTGCCAGATGTATACACCATCCTGACTGATTTCACCATTTTCCAATAATCGCCCGTCCCATCCTTGGTTTAGGTCATAAGTTTCGAAAATCAATTCACCCCATCGGTTATATATTTGTAAATGGTATTCGCTGATTCCCAGTGCGATAGGCATGAAAAATTCATTTGTATTGTCTTCATTGGGAGTAAACGCATTGGGAACGTAAAACACAAATCCTTCCACCAATACAACACCAACGGCGCTATCAACACAGCCAAATTCGTTGGCTATAGTCTGAATTACTCCAAAAATACCGCCTTCTGTGTAAGTGTAAAAAGGATTCCATTCTGTTGAACTACCCCCATCGCCAAAGTCATACATACATGTAATTCCATCTACTGATAAATCCGTAAACTGAACTTCAGGTTGCAGAATACTCACGGAATCAGGAAAATAACTAAATCCGGCTATCGGATCCGGATGAACAATAACGGCATCCTGCAAAAAGCTTTCTAAAGTTGTAATACAACCTACGCTGGTCGAAATTTGCAAAGTCAAATCATAAGAGCCGCTATTGTTATATACATGAACAGGATTTTGAAGGGTTGAACTGCTTCCATCGCCAAAATCCCATAGATATGTCATGGAGGTTGCCGCATACGAGGTATCTGTAAAGCTCACAATCAAGGGAGAACAGCCAATGGCACCTTCTATTTCAAAGCCAATTACGGGATTTGGAACAACTTGAATTTCATCGGTAAACGAACGAACACAATCGTTTTCGCTAATGGTTAATGTAACAGTAAAGGTTCCAATGGAAAGGAAACTGATGCCCGTTGGATTTTCCTCTTCCGACATGGAAGGACTGGCCATATCGCCAAAATCCCATTCCCAAGAAGGAATTAATGATTCTGCCCCCTCCGCTTCAAAATGGAATGAATTTCCTTCAAAGCATTGTGGAGAAGGAGCATGGAACCAAGGATCAAGTAATGTGGTAATTTCAAAAACCGCAAGTGTGGTATCCGGACAAGCCAAATCTGCCGAAGCTATTAAGGTAATGGTATAACTGCCTATTCCTGGGAAGGTGTAAGTAGGTGTGGCTTGATTACTAACATCGCTGTTGATTCCCCCAACTCCGAAATCCCATTCATATCCATCGGCATTGAGCGAGGCATTTCCAAATGGGTAGGTAAATCCATTGCAAAACAGATCCTGCTCAACAATCACAGCATGGGGTGAAGGTGGTAATTCAAGCGTGTATTGAGTTGTTTCAGTGCATCCGTTAGCAGTAACACTGAGCATAACTTCGAAACTTCCTCCCGCATCACCCAAAAATACATTTTGAGGATTTTGCCCATTACTTGCAATTGGAATGGCATTTGGACCAAAATTCCAAAAGTATGTGGCATTGGGTTCGTCAATTTGCCCGCTTGCCGTAAAATCAAATAATGCCTGATTTCCTATACAACTTGATCCGCTGTTTACTACCACAGGATCCAAAACCGGCTGGATATTATACTCGATGTAAGCGGTATCAGCACATGGCCAGCCCGGATTAGCAACTAACATCACTTCATAAGTGCCAAAACCGGAAAAGGTATAAGTAGGCTCGGATAATTCGCTGGTATCATTACCAGGATTACCCGGATCGTTAAAATTCCAGAAATAGAAAGTGGAATTCACGCTGTTATTTCCAAATTCAAAAGTTAATCCATCACAAAACTGAGTCTGACTTGGAATTGCAGCAATAATATTCGGGTCGCAAACCACTACATTAAACTGAAAATCGCGATTAGAAACGCTGAGTAATTGCCCATTTCGGTATTCTGATACGCAAACTCCAACTACAAATTGCCCCGGACTAGTTGGCGTACCTGCAATAATTCCAGTCACCGGATCTATTTCAAAAGCCGGATTGCTTGCAATGGGATAGCTTGCCGAATAGGGTACTGCCCAGGAAATATTAACAAATGGCGGAGCTGCGGGTGGAACAGGCTGAGGTGCAAATGGATCACCACCATGTTTTGGTGTGCAAAATTCATAAACCAAAAGATCTCCATCAGGATCTGTAGCACCATGATCGAAGGTAAATTCAACCCCAGTGCACAGCGCTACTGGCGGGAAATTATCGAATGCCGGGGAACTGTTATTGCCAACAGGTAACTCATTGCTTCCTGGCACATGGGTGTAAAAGGTAGCACCGGTATCTTGAGGTAAAATAATGTTGATGATACTTGGATTACGGCAACAGCGCTGATAAACCAAATCATATCCTGCGGCGATGGGAGCTAAATCAATTAATCCCTCATATACAGCTTCTTCTACACATAAATCTGGAGGCAAAGTAAAACAAGGATTGTCCAGAGTTACCGGAAGTGTTGTGATTATGGCATCAACCAAACTAAGATTCATGTGAGTTTGGTAATTGCCCTGAACAAAAACACCCACTGCCGCAACATCGTCGAAATAAGTTTGATTCTGATTTGCCGGTCCGCAATCCCTGTAAACTTTGAGTGTTACGCGATATGAGTTCCCGCCTAAATGCTCATAATAGATTTCTCCTCCAACAATGTGAGTAGCAAATGCTTCTGCCGGAATCATAAGCAGCAGAGCAAAAATTGAAGGGATGCAGAACTTGCGGAGAAGGATTAACATTTTCATAGATAGTACGCTAAGATAAAAATATCTTTGAATCAATACCTAAACTATTAGTTGACAAGGCTTGGAATTTCACTAATTTCACGGCATGAATTTAATTCCCACTCATACTTTTCATTTTGACGTTTGAAGAATTAGGCCTGCACAATGATGTTTTGGATGGCTTGGATGCCATGGGTTTTAAGGAACCAACCCCGATTCAGCAGCAGGCAATACCCCTCATATTAAATGGTAAAGACCTTATAGCAAGTGCTCAAACAGGCACTGGCAAAACGGCTGCTTTTGTATTGCCTGTTCTCGATAAAATTTTGAGTTCGGCTTATGAAAAAAGGATTCGAGTGTTGGTTATCGTTCCTACACGAGAGCTGGCTGTGCAAATTGATCAGCAAATCGAAGGATTTTCCTATTACACGGATGTTAATTCTATTGCGGTTTATGGTGGTAGTGATGCAGCCAGCTTCACTCAAGAAAAAGAAGCACTCACAACAGGAGCAGAAATTATAGTGGCTACTCCGGGTCGATTTATTGCGCATTTGAATCTCGGTTACGTTGATTTAAGTAAGCTGGATGTCTTGGTGCTTGATGAAGCGGATCGTATGCTTGATATGGGTTTTCATCAGGATATTATGCGCATTGTTGCCAAAACAAATCCCGATAGACAGACCTTATTGTTTTCAGCAACTATGCCTAAGCGTATTGTGGATATGGCATCTTCATTATTGCGAAATCCGGAACGGGTTAGCATAGCGATTTCTAAACCGGCTGAAGGGGTGGAGCAGCAAGCTTATTTGGTTTTTGATGAAAATAAGGCTCTGTTGGTAAAGAAAGTGATTGAGGCTTCGGATTTTCAAAGTATAATTCTTTTCGCTTCTACCAAAACGGCAGTAAGAAAGGCTTTTGAGGTATTGAAACGTTCGGGACTTAATGCAGGTACTATTTCTTCTGATCTTGAACAAAAGGATAGGGAAGAGGTGATGCTTGGATTCCGAAACCGAAAGTTCAGGGTTTTGGTGGCTACGGATGTGGTTTCTAGAGGTATTGATATTGATGGAATTGATTTAGTGATCAATTATGATGTTCCTCAAGATGCGGAAGATTATGTTCACCGGGTTGGAAGAACGGCACGTGCTGAAAGAAAGGGAAGGGCAATTACATTAATTGGACCGGATGATATCCGAAAGTTCAACAGAATTGAACAATTGATAGGTTATGAGGTTTTAAAAATGGAGAATCCTGAGGGAGTTCCAGTTGGACCGGAGTACAAAGTTTCAGCTCAGGATAAATCAGGATCTCGTGGTAAATCTTTCGGTTCTAATGGAAGAAAAAGCTATGGCAAAAAAGGTAGTCCGAAGCGATGAAGAATGGAAGCAAATGCTTTCTGAGGATGAGTATCGCGTTATGCGCAAATCAGGCACTGAAAGTCCGTTTGCGGGTGTTTACAATATGCATTTTGAACAGGGGGTTTATTACTGCAAAGGGTGCGGTACCAAGCTTTTCGATTCTTCAAGTAAATTTAATGCTCATTGCGGATGGCCCAGTTTTGATCAGGAAATTGAAGATGGAATTATTGAAAAAATAGTGGATATAAGTCTTGGTATGGTAAGATCCGAAATTTTGTGCTCAGTATGCGGCTCACATTTGGGGCATGTTTTCCCGGATGGACCAACAGATACAGGATTGAGGTATTGTGTTAATTCCTTGTCTCTTGATTTTAGCAAAGGGAAGGAATAATGTTTTCTTTTGCATTGCAAATGATACAAAGTAATTATCGAAGCAAACTATTACAAAATTCAGCTTGATTTCTTCGTAAAAATTCGTGCCTTTGTGGCTAACTCTGAGTTTTGATTTAGTATTGTTGAGATTTACTATTTCTCACGTCTTTCTCTTAATCGCTCCATCATTTTGCGTTTAAACTCATGTTCCGCCATCATCAATTTACCTGTTTTTGAAGGACCCAGAACAGGCAAACAATCTTCAATAAATTTTTTCTCCAAACTCTCTTCTTCTGTTTTGCTTTGATGAACTTTTGCAATTGCATCCCGAATTTCCTTTTCCGAAACGGCATCACCCTTTTCCTTCACCACTCTCATGGCCTCTTTGCGCTGCTTATCAAGAGCTTGTTTATTCCTGTTAAACTCATTGTAAATGGGCCAAAACGATTGACCTTCAGCCACGCCAAGATCCAATTGCTCTGTGAGAAAAGCAATTCTGAGTTGCTCCAGTCTTTCTCCATCCTGAGCTTGCAATCGATAAGTATTCATGCTCGTTAAAAGCATGAAAATCAGTGTGGCATTTTTCATATTTAATATATTAATCATCCTTTATTCTTCAAAATAAAAATCTTCAATATCAAGCTCATCTAATAGTTCATCACTAATGTCGTTTGGATTAATGTTGTTTTCTTCCGTGCTAATAGTGTCTGATACTTCTGTATCAAAATTAGTCTGCTTATTTGCTATATCATCCCATTCCTGCTCTTGCTGGTATTCCAAATAGAATTCAGCAATAATTTCCTCATCAATAAACAGAAGGTCATCTGCATGAAAATCGGTCTTATCCAATAGACAAGTAAAAGATTCACATTCTTTTTCAGGAATCAATTGGAACATTACAAAAAACAACATAATTGACGCAGCTACAGCTAAACTCCAAAAAGTGTATTGGAGTATTTTTCCTTTTTGGGGCGCTGCAACTATTTTGGTTTTGATCTCTGAATTTAGAAGTTCAAAATAGCCTTCCGGAACTTGAAAATTTCCTGATTCTGCATCAATGGTTGGATCAACTAAACTAGAAAAAATTTCGTTTTTCGATTCAACAAAATAATCTGTTGGAACCTTAAACGACTCTTTGTTATGATGGAGTGGAAATATGTCCTTATCGGGATTCATGCTGCTATGACTGTTTTGGCTTGTGATAGTTTAACTGTTTTCTAAAAATTCCTTGATTTTCGCAACGGCATGGTGATAGTTAGCTTTTAGTCCGCCCACGCTGGTTCCGGTTATCTCGGCTATGTCTTCATAAGGTTTACCCTCAAAATATTTGAGCAGAAAAACCAATTTTTGCTTTTCAGGGAGCGCAGCAATTGCAGAATCTAGCTTTCGTGAAATTTCATCCCCGGAATACAAATCATCGTCTTGCAAATGTCCGGGCATTCTTTCAGCGATGTCATCAATAGGAATTCCGGCAATTTTTTTTCGATTATTGATGAATGTTATGCTTTCATTGCTAGCGATTTTGTAGAGCCAGGATGAGAGTTTGCAATCTCCTCTGAATTGTGCAATTCCTTTCCAGGCTTTGATAAATACATTTTGAACCACGTCATTAGTGTCGTCGTGATCAATAAGCATTCTTCTAACATAAAAATAAATGGGCTTTTGATATTCAGTTACAAGCAATTGAAAACCGCGGTTCCTTGATTCAGGATCCTGCAATTGACGTAGAAGTTCGGAGTCATTTGATGCTTTGTGCATTGCTTAAGCTTGTCAATCAGACAGCTATTTACAAAAAAGGTTTAAGGTATGCTTAAGATTTTAGATTGGTTTTATTGGAAATGGCATTGGAAGATTTCGATTTTGAGGAAATGTCTCAAGCCCATCAATTCACCTTACTGTGAATAAAGGCTGCTATCTTTCTTTCTCCCAGATTTGGAATTGAGATCCAAAAGTTTGATTTGTTCTTCCAATTTAATCACAAAATACCGAGGAATTTTTCTTGGCATTTTTTTGTAAAATAATTCTCTTCGTGGTTATTCCGAATCGTCATAAAATAGAGTCCAAATTATTTTATAAGAATGATTGGTAAATGCCGTAGGAGTGGCTGTTATAGGTAGACAATGGTTGAAACGGAATTATTTTCAAGTAGAGACGCGATTGATCACGTCTCTATGTCATTTCAATGTCGTTTCAATGTCGTTTCAATGTCGTTTTGTTGTCTCAATTTTGAGACGCGATAAATTGCGTCTCTACAACAAACCGAATCAGCCCAAAAATGGAAGAAAAATTGGATGCTTGAAAGTCGATAATGTTGAACACTATCGTAGTTTTCGCAAAGATGCCTAAACGGTATAGTTCTTCATATCTTCCTCATCAGAGTAGTAGCCTTGAGGTCCAATGTTCTCCGATCTCCTCTTTCCGCTCTGTTTCTCCCTCTTCAATAAAAGAGGCTGTCCCTTTTGAGACAGCCTCTTTCTTAAATATTAGTCGATAGAATTACTCAGGTTTTGGAAGGGTAACTCCCATGCGCTTTAGTAATGCTTCTGTTAAATCATTTTCTTCAGGACCAAAAAGTACTATTGAATTCCCAGTTCCATCAACGCTGTTGAGAATGAGATCAAACGCACCTTCAGCTGCCATCGCTTTGAGTTCAACCTGAATTTTGTCTGAAATGGGTGCAATTAACTGCGAACGTTTTTCAAGCATTTTTTGCTCACTGTCAGCGGCTTTGCGTTTTACTTCATCATCCAAGCGACGGATTTCTTCTTCCATTGGCTTTAGGGCTTCTTCTTTCCCGCCTTCTTCTGCCAATTGCAAGTACTCATTATACTTAGATTCTAGGTATTTCTGACGGGTAGCCAAATCCTCTTCGAGCTTTTGTTGAAAGAGGTTTAAGGTGCTGTTTGCAGTTTGCATTTCAGGTAGGTAAGCCAAAACAACTTCTAAATTGGTGTATCCAACTTTGAATTTGGTTTCTTGGGCTATCCCATATTGAGCAGCCGTGAAAATGCCGGCAAGTGTAAGAATTACAGCGATCTTCTTCATGTTTGTTTTTCTATTTGCCGGCAAATATACAATAATCGAACCAAAGGATAAACCATTGAATATCAACAAAATGAATTGTCTATTTGCATTTTTTTATCAAAGTCTGCTCTGCGAACAGCGCGTTCCCTTCGCGCTCTTTGCGTTAAAAAAAATCGTAATCAAAGCTGAGAGCTAGCCTCGAAGCCACAAAATTCCACGAAGAAAAATCTTTCAATAGTGTAATTCTCCGCACAGAATCAGCTCTGCGATCATTGCGTTCCCTTGGTGCTCTTTGCGTTAAAAAAAACCGCAATCAAAGCGGAGAGCTAGCCTCGAATCCACTAAATTCCACGAAGAAAAATCTTTCAATAGTGTAATCCTCCGCACAGAATCAGCTCTGCGATCGTTGCGTTCCCTTGGCGCTCTTTGCGTTAAAAAAAAACCGTAATCAAAGCGGAGAGCTAGCCTCGAATCCACTAAATTCCACGAATAAAAATCTTTCAATAGTGTAATCCTCCGCACAGAATCAGCTCTGCGATCATTGCGTTCCCTTGGCGCTCTTTGCGTTAAAAAAAACCGCAATCAAAGCGGAGAGCTAGCCTCGAATCCACAAAATTCCACGAATAAAAATCTTTCAATAGTGTAATCCTCCGCACAGAATCAGCTCTGCGATCATTGCGTTCCCTTGGCGCTCCTTGCGTTAAAAAAACCGTAATCAAAACTGAGAGCTAGCCTCGAATACACAAAATTCCACGAAGAAAAATCTTTCAATAGTGTAATCCTCCGCACAGAATCAGCTCTGCGATCATTGCGTTCCCTTGGTGCTCTTTGCGTTAAAAAAAAAACCGTAATCAAAGCTGAGAGCTAGCCTCGAATCCACTAAATTCCACGAATAAAAATCTTTCAATAGTGTAATTCTCCGCACAGAATCAGCTCTGCGATCATTGCGTTCCCTTGGCGCTCTTTGCGTTAAAAAAAAACCGCAATCAAAGCGGAGAGCTAGCCTCGAATCCACTAAATTCCACGAATAAAAATCTTTCAATAGTGTAATCCTCCGCACAGAATCAGCTCTGCGATCATTGCGTTCCCTTGGCGCTCTTTGCGTTAAAAAAAAACCGCAATCAAAGCGGAGAGCTAGCCTCGAAGCCACAAAATTCCACGAAGAAAAATCTTTCAATAGTGTAATTCTCCGCACAGAATCAGCTCTGCGATCATTGCGTTCCCTTGGTGCTCTTTGCGTTAAAAAAAACCGCAATCAAAGCGGAGAGCTAGCCTCGAATCCACTAAATTCCACGAAGAAAAATCTTTCAATAGTGTAATCCTCCGCACAGAATCAGCTCTGCGATCGTTGCGTTCCCTTGGCGCTCTTTGCGTTAAAAAAAAACCGTAATCAAAGCGGAGAGCTAGCCTCGAATCCACTAAATTCCACGAATAAAAATCTTTCAATAGTGTAATCCTCCGCACAGAATCAGCTCTGCGATCATTGCGTTCCCTTGGCGCTCTTTGCGTTAAAAAAAACCGCAATCAAAGCGGAGAGCTAGCCTCGAATCCACAAAATTC
>Ga0209702_10000328_pt1 | contig 97417 bp, 79 predicted proteins | sample FRY01_FD_187210 | JGI IMG/M metagenome (GOLD analysis project Ga0209702, IMG submission 187210) | Freshwater microbial communities from Lake Fryxell liftoff mats and glacier meltwater in Antarctica - FRY-01 (SPAdes) (version 2) | ecosystem: Environmental > Aquatic > Freshwater > Ice > Glacier... | reverse complement strand
AGAGCCACTGCACTTCTTCCTCATCCACTTCACGTCCCTGAATCACGATTGGCCATTGCATGCTCCCTCTTTGCCATCAAGAAAAGTTGTAGTCCAGCCCTTTTTGCAACTTTCGGAGATGCGCCCCCCCGCCAGCCGCCGCCAGATTTCCCCGGCCTCACCGGCCGGGCCTGCCGGCGCGCCGGCCGCCGACTTGAAAGCGTTTTCCGATCGGATGCGGGCCGCCCCGGCCAGGGCGTCCGACGCCGGAGCCGGACCGGACGCGGGTGTCGTGCCCTCGCCGCACCACCCGGCAAGTGCCAGGACCACGGCCGGGACGAGCCAGGGCAAGGGAATACTCAGTCGCAAGAGGGCGCGTCGGATCATGATGCGGCGAAACCACGTCATCCTACGCCGGTCGCCCGCCGAAAGCACGCCGGATACAGGCGAATCTTGCTCTGTCGCAAAAACCATTCGCCCGCGGAAGCCGCCGCGACCCAAGGCCGATGGGCGAATCCCGCCCGGCACCGGTGAAACCCGAACGGCGGCACTTCGCGGCGGATTTTCCGATCGCCGCGGATATCCTTTCCAAGCGGGTGATGCCACCGACGATTTCGAATGGATCGAGGTCCGCAACATCGGCACCCGCACGGCCAACTTGTTTGAAACGTGGTCACCCCTGAAACTGCCGACAGCTTTAAACTCTTTCGCATCCCCGACGACACCTGGCAGCCCGTGCCCGATACCCTCGTCTCCGCCACCGCCACCACCGAGGCCTACCAGGCCACCACCGAGGCCACCGCCGCCTATATCTATTGCCGCGTCCGCGTCACCGTCGCGCCATGACCTTGAGTCGATGAGCCGCTGCATCGTTCCCAACTACTGGAAAAGCGCCGCCCGCCCCGCCTCCATCAGGTCATAACTCCTTCGATTCATTTGCCCCCGCCCCTCCCTCCTCTACGCTGGCGGCCATGAAACCCGCCGCCCTGCTCTTCCTGTTGTCCGCCTGCCTGATCCCGGTGCCGCCCGCAGCGGCGGTTCCCGCCGGGCCCGAATACACGCCAGGCCCCTACGCCCATGGGCCTGATTCTCTACCGCAGCCCGGCGTGCCCGCTGGCCGGGAGGAAAAGATCGCCCTGCCGACGAGCCGGATCTTTCCGGGTGCCGACCACGACTGCTGGGTGTATGTGCCGGCGCAGTACGACCCGGCCACGCCGGCGTGCGTGATGATTTTCCAGGACGGCGGCGGTTACGTCACCCGCGACGGCCAGTGGCGGGTGCCGGTCGTCTTCGACAACCTCATCGCCAAAAAGGAAATGCCGGTGACGATCGGCGTTTTCATCAATCCCGGGGTCGTGCCCGCGGCCCGCGACGGCGTGCTGGCGCGATATAACCGAAGCTTTGAATACGACGGCCTCGGCGACCGCTACGCGCGCTTCCTGCTCGAGGAGGTCCTGCCGGAGGTGGCAAAAAAGTACGCGCTGAGCGAGCGCGCCGATGACCGGGCGATCGGGGGGGCGAGCAGCGGTGCCATCTGCGCCTTCACCGCCGCCTGGGAGCGGCCCGACGCCTTCCGCCGTGTCTTTTCGACCATCGGAACCTATGTCGGCCTGCGCGGCGGCAACGAATACCCCACGCTCATCCGCAAGACCGAGCCGAAGCCGCTGCGCGTCTTCCTGCAGGACGGCCTCAACGACCTGAACATTTACGGTGGCGACTGGTGGGTCGCCAACCTGGCGATGCACCGTTCCCTGGCCTGGGCCGGGTACGAGGTCGAGGCGGCTTGGGGCGATGGCGGTCACGACGGCAAACAAGGGTCGGCGATTCTGCCGGACGCCCTGCGCTGGCTTTGGAAAGACCACGGCACCACTCCGGTCGCCACCCATCCGGACAACTCCCAGTCCCACGCCGCCAAATGGGCCGACCTCACCCAGGGGTGGGAGCTCGTCAGCGAGGGCCACGGCAATACCGGGGGCCCCTGCGCCAATGCCGCCGGGGAGGTCTTCTTCACCGACAGCCCGAACGCCAAAATCTTCAAAATCGGCCTCGACGGCAAGGTTCGTGTGTTCGCCGAAAATACCGACGGTGCGGACGGCCTCGCCCTCGGCCCCGACGGCCGCCTCTACGCCACCACCCAGAAACAAAGCGTCGTCGCTTTCGACACCGAGGGGAACAAATCCGTCGTCGCCTCCGGCTTCGCACCCAACGACCTCGTCGTCGCCAAAAACGGGAACATCTACGTGACCGAGTTCAACACCAAAAAAGTCTGGCTCATCCCGGCCGGCACCCGCGAGGCGCGGGTGGTCGACGAAGGCATCGCCAAACCCAACGGGGTCGTTCTCTCGCCCGACCAGACGCTGCTCTATGTCGCCGACACCGCGGGTCAGTTCGTCTACAGCTTTCAGATCGCCGACGACGGTTCGCTGCGCCACAAACAGCCGTATTTCCACCTCCACCTGCCGGACGACAGCGACTCCAATGCCGACGGCCTCTGCGTCGACAAGGACGGACGCCTCTACGTCGCCAGCGGCGCGGGCGTGCAGATCTGCGACCAGGCCGGACGCGTCAATGCCATCCTCGCCAAACCGGCCCCGGGCTGGCTCAGCAATGTCGATTTTGGTGGCCCCGAACTGGACACCCTCTACGCCACCGGCGGCCCCAAGGTCTGGCGCCGCCGGATGAAGGTCCAGGGGTTCCGCTACGCCGACGGGCCGATCACCCCGGAGAAACCCCGGCTGTGACGCTCGGGTGCCTCAGCGTCTGGCCGGACGGCGAACCGCGCGACGGTCCACTCAACATGGCGCTGGACGAGGCGCTGCTGCTGATGTCCTCCACCCCGGTGCTGCGCGTCTATGGATGGTCCGGACCGTGGGTGTCGTTCGGCTGCTTTGGGGCGCTCGCCGAGACGCAGGCCGCCTTTCCCGGGCGCCCGCTCGTCCGCCGCGGGACCGGCGGCGGCATCGTCGACCATGCGGCCGACTGGACGTATTCGTTGATCGTGCCGCGGGGTGATCCACTCGCAACCCTCGGCACCGCGGAGAGTTACCGCTTCATCCATGCCGCGTTGGCCACCGCGCTTGCGGCCGTCGGCGTGACCGCCTGTCTGGCCGACGCGCCGCCGCCCGGCCGCGGCGACCTGTGCTTTCAACGCCCCGTGCTCGCCGATGTTGTGGACGCCGCCGGTCGCAAGCTCGCCGGCGCCGCCCAACGACGCACCCGCTTCGGCCTGCTCCATCAGGGCAGCGTGCAGGGCGTCGGCGTGCCCGCGTCGCTCACCGCGTCGCTCACCGCGTCGCTCACCGCGTCGCTCGCGTCCGCCCTTTGCCCATCCCCTCTCCTCCTCTGCGCGGCCCCGCCGGCGGACGTGCTGGCGCTGGCCGAATCCCTGGCCCGGGAAAAATACGGCACCGCCGCCTGGAACGACCGCCGCTGACCCGCCGTTCAGAATCGCCAGGTCGCATTCATGCCAAGGTTTTCCCCGAACGCCAGGATCAACCCGACCGACCAGTTGTCCTGCGACCACGTCAGGGTGGGGTGCACCCGGTGACCGTCGAAAATGCCCATCGCGCTGAGGTTTTTGGTCAGGCGCACATTCAACCCGCCGACAAACACGAATTCCTGGTCGTAGGTGCCGTAGGCCGCACCGGCATACGGCGCCACCGGCAGCCCAGTCCAGTGCTGGATGTCCTTGGCCACCGTGAGATAAAACGCCTGGCCTTCGGGCGTGCCGATGCGGTCGCTGCTGGTCCCGAGCATGATCGCCGGCCGCGTCTCAGTTTCCTGGAGCAGCATCAAGTTGGCCAGCAGATGGACGTCGTCCGCCAGCGGATTGTACTCCACCCCGACCGTGGCTCGCGGATGCGGATGCCACATCAGTGTGTTCCGCCACTTCGCCCGGTCCAGGAGGTCCGGAATGAACCGCACTCCGAGCGTGAAATTCCACAGGGTGCCATTGTCTTCGCTTGAACCGCTCACGGCGATTCCCTCCCCCGGTCAAACCGGACAACTCGGCACCGCCGAGGTGGGAGCCGGCGCGGCGGGAGCTGGCGATGATGCCTCGGCCATCGCCACGCCGGAGAAAATCCCCAGCAGCAAGCCGGCGTAAAAGGCGGTCAGATGAGCGCGCATCCAATGAACAAACGCCCATTTTACCCGAGTGCAACCGTCAGGCGTCCGCAGATCGACCCGCCACCCGTGGGGGATGGCGCCATGAGGAAAATTGGGGCCTGGCCCCTAGTCTTTCCTGGCGGCGCGCAAACGACGCCCCCAATTCAGCACCAGCAAGCCCGCCCCAAAGGCCCATCCATCATCCGATGATTCGGGGACCGCCGATGGCGTCCGAACCGGGGTGATTTGAGCCTCCGAAGGGCGAAACTGGACGTTTTCGTTCCCACTGACAATGCGGTCATTGAAGTTGGAGTCGATTTCGTTGATGTCGATTTCCAACTGGTCGCCGTCGAGGCAGATCCATTCCAGTCGCACAAGGAACCGCGGAGGTCCGTCATCGGCAGATCAGCCGAAAACGAGACCGCCACGCCATCCAGGGAAATCGATTTGACCTGCTGAACATTGAACAGTGCCGGCCCCGCCAAATCAGTCAGTTCGCCATCGATCGTCAGTTGCCCCGAGATGGTGGTGAGACCGTCGGTCGTCAATTAATTCCACAAGATGGCCGCAGAAGCTTGCGGTGAGAAAAGGACCCCAGAGAGAACCACAGCAGCGACGGCCAGGCGTGGCGAGAAAAGATGATGTTTCATGCCCGACATTCATTCCGGCGCTTGCGCCGGAATGACCACACCGACACTCTGCCGGCGCTTCTGGTGTCCAATTTTCGCATTCCCGCCAGCGTGGCCGCCGCCGTGCTGTGCGCCGGAGGGATGACCATCCCCCTCCTTTCCACCGAGAGCCTTCGGCCTCCCGCCGTCCGGCCGCTGGCGGCCCCGGTGCATGCGCTGGTTGGCGGGCATGTGGTGCTCAGCCCGGGGCGGGAACTGGACAAAGCGACCATCATTCTCCGGAACGGCCGCATCGAGGCCGTCGGGACGGATGCCGCGGTGCCAAGGGACGCCCGGATTCACGACATGAGCGGCACCACGATTTACGCCGGCTTTCTCGATGCCCACGTTTCCTTTGCGAAAAAAGGCGACGGGCAGAGATCGCCGATGGACGAGGGCCCGCCGGTCGGTCTGGGCCAGTTGACGGCCGGGGCGGGCACCCGGTTTCCGGGCGCCCCGTCCGCGGCGGGCGGATCCGGAGCAGATTCGGTGGTGACCCCGCAGCGGCGGATGGCCCGCGAACACGCCCCGGATGCGAAGGCGCTGGAGGCGCTGCGGACCGAAGGATTCACCGCGGCCAACGTGGTGCCGGACCGCGGTGTGATCCGGGGCACCAGCACTTTCGTTTCGCTCGGCTCCAGCGACCCGGACGAAGCCATCATGCGCCCGGACACCTTCCAGCACATTGCGCTCGCGGTGCCCGGCACAGCCACCGGTGCCGGGAACGGCGGCGGGAACAACGACCGCCCGGCAACCTACCCGGCGTCGCTCATGGGCGTGATCGCCGTGGTGCGCCAGACCTTTTTTGACGCGCAATTTCACGCCGCCGATGCCGCGCACTTTGCCGCCAACCCCTATGCCCGTCCGCGCCCGGCGTCGAGTGAGGCCCTGGCGGCCCTCCAGCCGGCCGCCCGGAAAACCATGCCGGTGCTCTTCGAACCCGGAGGCATGCTGATGGTGGATCGCGCCATGCAGCTCTCCCTCGAGCTTGGCCTGCAGCCGGTGATGCTGGCGACCGGACAGGAATGGCGCCGCCCTGACCTGATGCGCGCCGCTGCCGTCGCGTTCATCGTGCCCGTCGACTTTCCAGAAGTCCCTAAACTTCCGGACGAGGACGACTGGATGGCCGTCCCCACCGACCAACTGCGGGCCTGGGACCAGGCCCCGGGGAATCCGGCCCTACTCCGCCGCGAAGGCCTCGACATCGCCCTGACCACCCATGGCCTCGGCCAGCCGGAACAATTTCGCGCCAACGCCCGCCTCGCCATCGCCCGGGGGTTGAGCGAGACCGATGCCATTGCCGCCCTCACCACCGTGCCCGCCAGGCTGTGCGGGGTGGCGGATCAACTGGGGGAAATCGCCGCCGGCAAACTGGCCAACCTCACCATCGTCGAAAACGGACGCTACTTCGATGAAAAAGCCCGGGTGCGCGAAGTCTGGATCGAGGGAAGGAATTTTGCGGCTCCGCTCAAGGAGAAAAAGAAAAAGGAAGGGGACGCCGCGGACCAGGCCGATGGGGCGCACAAATCCGACGAACCCGAAAAAAAGAAAGAGAATGAGGCGCTGCGCGCCCAACTCACGGACGCCCCCGCGCAGCACGATCGAGGGCCGCTGCTGACTCCGCCGGCCGTCTTCATCAAGTCCGCCACGCTGTGGACCTCCGGACCGCCGGGCCGCTTGGAGAATGCCGGCCTCCTCATCGTCGACGGTAAAATCAAGGCCATCGGAACGATTGCTGCCGACGAGGTGCCGGCCGGGGCCCTCGTGATCGACCGACCGGGCCTTCACGTCACCCCCGGGCTGATCGACTGCCACAGCCACAGCATGATCATCGGAGGCGTGAACGAAGGCACGCTGCCGTCCACTGCCATGGTCCGCATTGGCGATGTGGTGAATTCGGAAAACGAGACCATCCATCAACAACTGGCCGGCGGGCTGACGGTGGCGCACCTGCTCCACGGCTCGGCCAATCCCATCGGCGGACAGAGTTGTGTGATCAAACTGCGCGAGGGCGCGGGACCGGAAGGCCTCAAATTGGACGGCGCGCCTGGCGGCATCAAGTTCGCCCTCGGCGAAAACGTGAAGCAGTCGAATTGGGGCGACCGCTTCCGCCAGCGCTTCCCCCAAACCCGCATGGGAGTGCCCGCCTTCCATGCCAACCGCTTCACCGCCGCCCGGCAGTACGCCGACACGCTGGCCAAACAGCCGCGCGAAAGCGGCCCGCCGGTCCGGCGCGACCTTGAACTGGAAACGATCGCCGAGATCATCAAGGGCGACCGGTTGATCCACTGCCACAGCTACCGACAGGATGAGGTCGTCGCCTTCCTCCGCGTCATGGAGGGCTTCAAGGTCCGCGTCGGCACCCTGCAGCACATTTTGGAAGGCTACAAAGTGGCCGATGAAATCGCCCGACACGGTGCCGGAGCCTCCGCCTTCTCCGACTGGTGGGCCTACAAGCTGGAAGTCTACGACGCCATTCCCCACGCCGGCAGCCTCATGAGGGAACGCGGGGTGCTCGTTTCCTTCAATTCGGATTCCTCCGACCATGCGCGCCGCCTGAATCTGGAAGCCGCCAAGGCGGTGAAATACGGCGGCACCCCGGAGGACGAGGCCTTGAAATTCGTCACCCTGAATCCTGCCCAACAACTCGGCATCGACCAGCGCGTCGGCTCGCTCGAACCCGGCAAGGATGGGGACTTCGTCATCTGGAGCGGCCACCCGCTGGACACGATGAGCGTGTGTCAGGAAACCTGGATCGAAGGCAGACAGTATTTTGAAATGGAGGCGGCCCGCCGCCGGGCCGAGGCGCGCCAGCGCCTGCGGGAGGCGCTCACCGCCAAGGCCAAAACCCTCGCCGGGGAGGCACCTGAAGACACCTCCGCAGACAAGGCCCGGGACAAATTCTTCCACCGCGCGCTGGAGGACCGCCAAAGCCACCGCTGCGTCGATTGCTGCATAGACCACGAGATGCCATGGAAAAACTAGCCCCGATCCTTCTGGCCCTGCTGCTCCCGGCAGCGGGCGCGCCCGCCGAAACCCTGCTCCTGCGCGGAGCCACCGTGCACACCGTGACCCACGGCACACTCGCGCCCGGCGATGTGCTGGTGAGCGACGGACGGATCGCCGCCGTCGGGACCCGCCTCGAGGTGGCCGCGGACCATTTCATCAACCTCGCCGGGCTGCATCTGTTTCCCGGTCTGGTCAGCGCCTCCACCGACCTCGGACTGGTCGAAATTTCCGCGGTGCGGGCGTCCGTCGATGCGGAAGAAACCGGCGAATTCACCCCGGAAATCGAGTCATGGACGGCGGTCAATCCCGACTCCGAGTTGATCCCGGTTTCCCGGGCCAATGGCATCACGCACTTCGTCCCGGTCCCGCGCGGCAGTCTCATTGCCGGCACCTCGGCCATGATGGCGGCGCGGGGTTGGACGATTGAGGACATGACCATCCGCCGCCGCACCGCAATGCATCTGTTCTGGCCGGACCACTCGCTCAGCGTGCCCGGTCCCAACGCCTCCGAAAAAACGAAACCATTGGATGAACAAGCCCGGGAACGAGCGGAGCGGGTGCGCACCATCGATCGCTTTTTTGCGGATGCCGAAGCCTGGGAAAAACGGGCACCCGGCAGCCCGGCGGTGCCCGCATGGGAGGCGATGCTGCCGGTGGTCCGCGGCGAACTGCCCCTGATCGTGCACGCCCAGGGCCTCCGCGAAATCCGCGCGGCGCTGAAATGGTCCGCGACCCATCCCCGCCTCCGCCTGATCATCGAAGGCGGCCGCGACGCCTGGATGCTGGCCAGCGAACTGGCCCAACGGAAAATCCCGGTGATTTACAGCGAGGTCTTTGCCCTGCCGGGCCAGAGCTCCGATGCCTACGACCTGCAGTTTCGCGCTCCTTCGGTGTTGGAAAAGGCGGGCGTCACCGTCGCGATCAGCGACGGGGTGCGCGACCGCGCCTCCAACCAGCGCAATCTCCCGTACGGCGCGGCCCAAGCGGTGGCGTTTGGATTGTCGCGGCAGGCCGCGCTCGCCGCCATCACGCTCGTGCCCGCGCAACTGCACGGCCTGGGCGACACGCTCGGATCCATCGACATTGGCAAGGACGCCTCCCTCTTCGCCGCCACCGGCGACATCCTCGATATCCGCTCGCAGGTCAAACACCTCTGGATTTCCGGAACGGAACAGTCACTCGCGAGCCGCCACACCCGCCTCGCCGAGCGGTATCGTTCTCGTCCCGTACCCGCCCGGAAATAGCCCCGGCCGGAGTTGCCACCCCGCCGCCACCCCGCCGCCACCCCGCCGCCACCCCGCCGCCAGCTCGGCTCGATCCGTACGACGGATGCCGACTGCCCGTGGACTCCCCGGGACTCGGCCCGGCCGGCGCGTCCCAACCGCCGACACCCGGCACCCATCCGCCGTCCACAAAGCAGCGCACCAAATACGCAAGCCTCAATCTCCTGCAAAGGGACAGGCAATTTACCTTGGCTACCGTCCACCATCAAGAGACCGGCAGTTTATCTGAAAGACAAATGGCGAATGACAAATGACGCGGGCCGGACCACTGGTTTGCATGAGCCTGCTCTCTGTGGAAAATCTTCGCATTTCGTTCCGCCCCGAGGATCGGCCGGTGGTGGAGGCGGTGAAGGGCGTGAGCTTCAGTCTTGAGGAAGGCGAGACCCTGGCGATTGTCGGCGAGAGCGGTTCGGGAAAAAGCGTCACCGCGATGGCGCTGACCCGGCTGCTGCCGGCCCCTCCCGCCCATTACGAAGGGGGCAGGATCGTGCTGCGAGGCCGCGATGTCCTCACCCTGTCGCAGCAGGAGCTGCGCGGGGTGCGGGGCAAGGAGATCGCCTACGTTTTCCAGGACCCGATGACGTCGCTGAATCCGGTCTTCAACATTCGTTCGCAGATCGCGGAGACGCTGCGCCTGCATCGGCCCGACGTGGCCCGGGACGGGGTGGATGATGAAATCGTCTACTGGCTGGACGAGGTCGGCATCGTCAATGCCCGTGATCGGCTCAAAAGTTATCCGCATGAGCTGTCCGGCGGCATGCAGCAGCGGGTGATGATTGCGATGGCCCTCGCCGCGCGACCGGCCCTGCTGGTGGCCGACGAGCCGACCACCGCGCTCGACGCCACCGTGCAGAAACAAATCATCGAACTGCTCGCCCGCCTGCAGCAGCAGCACGGAATGGCCATCCTCCTCATCACCCACAATTTCCACATCCTGCCGGGCCTGGCCCACCGCGTGGTCGTCATGTTCCGCGGCGAAATGGTCGAGACCGGTCGCACCGAAGACATCCTGCAGAATCCCCAACATCCCTACTCCCGCGCCCTCATCGACTGCGTCCCGAAAATCGGCACCCGCAAACACCGGCTCGCCAGCATCGACCACGCCGCGCTCAGCGCCGCACGCTGACGGCAGTCGATTGTGTGTTCCATGGGTCTCCGACCCCGAAACTAGAACCCTCAGCGGTGGCGAACGACGCGATTCACGTCGACCGCTGCCGATGCTCCCGATACCGATCGGTGACAGATGTGGAAGGTCTCGGTACTGGGGTAGAGCTGTGGGCAGCAGGCTTGCCAAAGGAATTGGCTCGCCAACTTGACTTCACCAGATCCGAACGCCGCCGGTTCAGCCACCCACCCTCCCTGTCGACCTCCACTATCTCGTGAACCCACTGAGCATTAATTGGTATCAATCGTTCAACTATGCCGAAGCCATTCTCTGGGTTGGAGTGGCGGTCTTTTTGCTCGGTCGGATCAGGTCGGACACTCCGCGCCAGCGCTGGGCGCGGTGGGCGGCCGCAGCGACATTTGTCGTGTTTGGGCTTTCCGACTGGCTGGAAGCCGGACGGCAGGGGCGGGTGCCGCTGTGGCTCTATGCCATGAAAGTCGCCTGTGGCGCGTCGATTTTCCTCTGCCGCTTCACTTGGCTCGGGTGGCGGACGTGGCACTGGCTTCACCGTGAGTTTTTGTTCGCGCTGTTTTGCATCGTCGCGGTGAGCTTCGCGATCTGGTTTCAGTATGGGCGAGGGTGAGCGAGAGCCAAGGCGAACCCCGGCAGCCATTCCTTCGCCTCCCCCTCATGACCTGTCCTGCGAACCGGCCGCCGCGCCGGGCAGCGGCCCGACAATCCGGTTCTTGCCAGCGGACCCGTCTACATCTTGATCGCCGAATGAGGCGCGACACGGTGGCACCTCGACCGGTCAACCGGGCGGCCCGGCGTCCGGCACCGATTGGGTGAGGTCTCCATGCCCCTTGGCCTTGGCCCGGATTCCGCGCACCATGGCGGCGACATGCGGTGCCTTTCGCGCCCGCGGCACGAGGACGTGCAGGCTCTTCTCGAATGACCCCCACTCGATGACCTCGATTTCGACTTGCCGGACCCCCCACTGGCGCATCGACCGGTCGGTCGGTTTGTAGAGGTCGATGGTATTCTTACCGACCAGCGCGCTGCCGTAATCGTCGATCTCGTACACCTCGGGGCGGCCGCCGATCCTGAACAACGTTCCGAGGGGGAATCGCGACCAGTCAGCCGCCGCACTGCGCACCTTGCCGTAGCGCAACTGCCCACCCACCGCGTTGCGCACCCCATATTTAAGGTGCGAATCCTCGGTGTGCGTGTAGGCGGTCGTCCGGATTTCGAGCACTTCGCCCAGCGGAACACCGGCTTCGCAGGCCACCGCCGCCGCCGGAACACCCAGCGAAACGAGGCACAAAAGTGCCACGCATCGCCGCTGGGCGCGCCCACGATTGGGGGCGGCGGAAGACGGCTGTCCGGAAGCGAATGGAGGAGTCGGATTTCGGCTCATGCGACGCATCATTGCGGTTATTATTGAATTTGCAACCGCTTTAAATGTCCCGCTGCTTCCTTCACTGGAATGAGCGGCGTTGGCGGCCATGCCCGTGGAAACCCCGGGGCTCTGGCCGCGCCGCCGAGGTGGCTGCCCGTGCCCGGACCGAGTGCCTGTCCCCCTGCACGGGCACCGGGCACCGCCGAAAGCGCAACCCGCCCTTGACCATCCGCCTTCCCCGCCATCCAATCCGGCATGGTTCAACCAATTATCGGAATCGACATGGGGGGTACGTCCGTGAAACTCGGCGTGTGCCAGGGTGCGGCTGTCCTGCACAAGGACGAGCCGATCATCACGGAGCAGTTTCACGGGGCAGACGCCATCGTGGCGGAGATGGCGCGGCGGGTGGCCGGACTGCGGGAGAAATTTCCCGCGGCAGCGGCCGTGGGTGTCGGGGTGCCTGGATTCGTCGACGCTAAAACTGGCATTGTGCATGAGCTGACGAACGTGCCGGGGTGGCGCGAGGTGCTGCTTGGCCGCGAGCTGCGGGAGCTGACCGGACTGCCCGCGGTGGCGGAAAACGATGCGAACTGCATGGGGGTGGCCGAGCTACGCCACGGGGCCGCGCGCGGGCTGACGAATTTTCTGGCCATCACGCTGGGCACGGGCGTGGGGGGCGCGGTTTTTATTGATGGCCGGCTGTATCACGGGGCGCGGAGCGGCGCGGGCGAGGTCGGGCAGATGAGCATTGACTATCGAGGGGTGGAGGGACCGCATGGTAATACCGGCGCTCTTGAGCGCTATGTCGGAAACAAGCAGGTCGCCGACCGCGCGCAGGCATTGTACGCCATGGGCGGCGTCACCAGGACAGACGAGGAATGCACGCCAGCGAAAATGGCGGCGGCCGCGCAGACCGGCGATGCGGTGGCCCTGAAAGTCTGGGATGAATTCACCAGCCAGCTCGCTTGCAGCCTGGCCAATTGCTGCTGGTTGCTCAATCCGCAGGCGATCATCATCGGCGGCGGCATCGCGGCCGCGGGCGACTTGATCTTCGGGCCGCTCCGCCAAAAACTGGCCGCACAACTCGCCGGGCCATTCAGCGACAATCTGCTCGTGGTGCCCGCGCATTTCCGCAACGACGCCGGGCTGATCGGAGCGGCGGCGATCGCCGAAGATCTGGCCCGACTCGATTAGCCATCCGCTCTTTTTTTTCCGCCCTCCCTTCCCGCCCACGCGGGCGGGGCTCCGACCCATCGCATGACCGACCATTCCCATTCCATCATCCCGGCCCGCCTGCCGGAGCCGAGCCTCCGGCCTCCGCTGGATCCGGGGTTTTTATCCGCCGCCTTGTGGACCCGCGCCTTCGCGGCGCAGTGTCAGGCCAGCCCGGGCGCGCGCCCCGTCACCCTGGCCTTGGAGCGGCCTGACGGCACGGTGTCGGTTCAGGAGACGTGCGTACTGCCCGAGGATCCGGTCACGGCGGCGCTCGATCTGCGGCACGTCGAGCGCTTAGTGAAATTTCTGCTCTGGCAGCGCGGCGGCGCCCGGGTCCTGGTGGCGGGCGCGCCCGAGGTGGCGGCGGCTCTGGGCGGCCTGTATCGCGAGGGCGGAGTCAGGGCCTTTGACGCTTGGTTCATGGGCGCAAAAGTCTACGGCACCCCGCTGGTGATCGAAGCGCGCCGGCTGGAGGACATGCCGGCGGCGAAGGAGACGGCGATGCCGCTGGGCCGTCATCTCGATGGCTGCCGCATCGGCTTCGACCTCGGCGGCTCCGACCGCAAGTGCGCCGCGCTGATTGAGGGCGAGGTAGTCTTCAGCGAGGAAATCGCCTGGGATCCGTATTTCCAAAACGACCCGCAGTATCATTACGACGGCATCATGGATTCGCTGCGCCGGGCGGCCGCGCACCTGCCGAGGGTCGACGCCATCGGCGGCAGTGCAGCCGGAGTCTACGTCAACAACGAGGTGCGCGTCGCCTCGCTTTTCCGCGGCGTCTCGCCCGAAGACTTTGAACGGCGGATCCGCCGGATCTTCTTCGATTTGCAGGGTGCCTGGGGCGGCATCCCCTTTGAGGTGGTCAACGATGGCGAGGTCACCGCGCTCGCCGGCTCGATGGCGATGAACGAGAACCGGGTGCTCGGGATTTCACTCGGCACCAGCATGGCCGCCGGCTATGTGGACGCCGCCGGCTCGATCCGGCCGTGGCTCAACGAGCTCGCCTTCGCCCCGGCGGACTACCGGAAGGATGGTCCGCGCGATGAATGGTCCGGCGACGCCGGCTGCGGCGTACAGTTTTTTTCCCAGCAGGCGGTGGCCCGCCTGGTCCCGGCGGCGGGGATCGAACTGCCTCCGGACATGAAGTTCGCGGAGCAATTGATCGAGGTCCAGGCCCTCATGGCGCGCGGCGACGCCCGGGCGCGGCGGCTTTATGAAACCATCGGGGTCTGCTTCGGCCACGCGCTGGCCCACTACGCCGAATTTTACGATGTCGCCCACATCCTGATCCTCGGACGCGTCACCAGCGGGGAAGGCGGCGAAATTATCATCGCCAAGGCCCGGGAGGCGCTCGCCGCGGACTTTCCCGCGCTCGCCGGCCGCCTCAGCCTGAGCACGCCCGACGAAACGCAAAAGCGCCACGGCCAGGCCGTCGCGGCCGCCAGCCTGCCGCCGCTGCCCCGGTAGCGGGGGGAACCGCGCGCGCCGTCAGCCGCCGGCCGCGATGCGCACCAGTTCAAACCGATCGTCCGGCGCGACCGGAGTGTCGGCAAAATCTCTGGGAAACAATGCCAAGCCGTTTTGTTCCACCAGGGTGCCCTCCCTCGGCACCCCCAGAGCGTCGAGCAACTCCGCGACCGTCCGGACCTCGCCGGTCACGTCGCGCCTCTCCCCATTGATCCGCACGGTTGTCATCGTGCTCCAGTCCTAAGCCAATCCGCCGCCGCCACCACGATTTTTCGCAGCCCCCGCCGGGGACCTCCGCCGCGCCGCCGGCCCGCGCCGGGCTCCCGCGCCACTGCAACGATCTGACCGGGCCCGGCTTTTGGCTCTGGCGTTCCTTCACCAATTCCCCACACTTCCACCGCCATGTCTCAGAACATCGAATCAACCCTCGTCGAAAAACGCGTCTTCAAGCCAGCGGCCGCCTTTGCCAAAAACGCCCGCATTCCGTCGCTGGCCGCCTACCGGAAACTCCATGCCGAATCGATCAAGAATCCGGGGAAATTCTGGGAGCGCGAGGCGCGTGAGCTGACCTGGCAGAAGAAGTGGACCAAGGCGCTGGAATGGAAGGTGCCGTTCGCCAAGTGGTTTGTCGGCGGCGAGCTCAACGTGGCGGAGAACTGCGTGGACCGCCACGCTGCCAATCCGCTGCGCAAAAACAAGGCGGCGATCATTTTCGAGGGCGAGCCGGGCGACACCCGCACCATCACCTACTCGCAGCTGCAGCGCGAAGTCTGCCGCACCGCGAACATGCTCACCGCCCAGGGGGTCAAGGCGAAGGACCGCGTCATCATTTACATGCCGATGGTGCCCGAGGCCGCCATCGCCATGCTCGCCTGCGCGCGCATCGGGGCCGTGCACAGCGTGATTTTCGGCGGCTTCTCGGCCACTGCCATCGCCGACCGGATCGCCGACTGCGGCGCGACCTTCGTCATCACCGCCGACGGCGGCTGGCGCCGGGGGAAAGTCGTCGAGCTGAAAAACAACGTCGACGCCGCGCTCGCCGCCGGACCGAATCCGGTCAAAAAGGTCATTGTCCTCAAGCGCACCGGCCAGGAGGTCCACATGACCGTCGGCCGCGACGTGTGGTGGCACGATGCCATCGCCGGCCATCAAGGCATCTCTCCGGCCAAGGGGTTCGATTCCGAGCACCCGCTTTTCATCCTCTACACCTCCGGCTCGACCGGCAAGCCGAAGGGCATCCTGCACACCAGCGGCGGGTACCTCACCGGCACCTACGCCACCACGAAATACGTTTTCGACCTGCGCGACGAGGACATCTACTGGTGCACCGCCGACGTCGGCTGGATCACTGGCCATAGCTACGTCGTGTACGGACCGCTGGCCAACGGGGCGACGCTCCTGATGTACGAGGGCGCGCCCGACACCCCGCATTTCGGGCGTTTCTGGGAGATCATCGAGAAGCACCGCGTCTCCATTCTCTACACCGCGCCCACCGCCATCCGCGCCTTCATCAAATGGGGCGACGAGCACGTGGTGAAGCACGATCTTTCCTCTCTGCGCCTGCTCGGCTCGGTCGGGGAGCCGATCAATCCCGAGGCCTGGATGTGGTATCACACGAAGATCGGAGGCGGCCGCTGCCCGATCGTGGACACGTGGTGGCAGACCGAAACCGGGGCCATCCTGATCAGTCCACTGCCCGGGGCGACCCCGACCAAGCCTGGCACGGCCACCCTGCCGTTCTTCGGCGTCGACGCCGCCATTGTCGACGAGCAGGGCGTGGAGGTCGGCCCCAACCAGGGCGGACGCCTGGTCATCCGCCAGCCGTGGCCGTCCATGCTGCGCGGCCTCTGGGGCGACAAAAAACGTTATGCCGATGTTTATTGGAGCGCCTTCAAGAAGCAGGGGTGGTATCTGACCGGCGACGGCGCCCGGCGCGACAAGGACGGGTATTTCTGGATTGTCGGACGGCTCGATGACGTGCTCAACGTCTCCGGCCACCGCCTCGGCACCGCCGAAATCGAAAGCGCGCTGGTCGCCTACCCCGCCGTCGCCGAGGCCGCTGTGGTCGGCCGGCCGGACGAGCTGAAGGGGCAGGCCCCCGTCGCTTTTGTCACCCTCAAGTCCGGCCAGCACGCCAGCCCTGAACTCGCGAAGGCTCTCAAAGCCCACGTGGCTAAAGAGATCGGCGCGATCGCCCGGCCGGACGACATCCGCTTCACGGCTGCCCTCCCCAAGACCCGCTCCGGAAAAATCATGCGCCGCCTGCTCAAGGAGATCTGCGCCGGCGGCGAGATCAGCGGCGACACCACCACCCTTGAGGACTTCTCCGTCGTGGCCTTGCTGGCCGCACAGAGCGGGAAGGACGAGGAGTAAGGCCGGTCCGCGCTTGTTTTCCGCCCCTCCCCGTTCCAGGTCCTGCTCCCATGCATGTCGAGAAACTGAAATACATCATCTGGGCCGCCGACCTCGGGCGCGCGGCCGGGTTTTACCGGACGGTTTTCGACGCCGAGGTGGTGCGCGAGAGCGAGGTGATGGCGGAGCTGGTGATCGCCGGATCGACGCTGGGGATTCACTCCGGCGGCGAGGGCCAGCGGACGTGGACGGGGCTGGCCTTTCAGGTTGGCGACCTGTTCGCGGCCTGCACCGCGCTCAAGGCGGCCGGCGGCACGGTGCTGCGCGAGCCCGAGGACACCCCCGAGGAGCCGGCGCACCTCGCGATGTGCGCCGACCCCGAGGGCAACGAGATTATGCTGACCAAGGGGCGGGCACCGCGCGCGGAAGAGCCCGGCCGGGGGGAAGCAGAACCCTGATTCGCCGCGCGCCAGAATGCGTGTAGGATCGACCGATGCTGAAGCCCGCCACCGTCGCCGCGCCCGCCGAGCTGCTGCCCTTTCTCTCCGCCACCTGGCCGGAGGTCAAGCGCACGCAGATGAAGATGTGGCTCAAACACCAGGCCGTGCTGGTGAACGACCGGCCGGTCACGCAGTTCAACCACCCGCTGGCCGCGGGCGACGTAGTCGCGCTTCGCACCGGCAAGTTCGCGGCACCCAAGGCCGAGCTGCCCGGCGGCATGAAGATCGTCTATGAGGACAGCGCCATCGTCGTGATCGACAAGCCGGCCGGCCTGCTCAGCATGGCCACGCCCGCCGAGCCGGAGAAAACGGCCTATGCCCTGCTGACCGATTATTACCGCCGCGGCCAGGACCAGGGCCGGGAACGGGTCTTCATCGTGCACCGGCTCGACCGCGAAACGTCCGGCCTGATGCTGCTGGCCAAAACCGCCGAAGCCAAGGCCTCGCTGCAAACCCGCTGGGACTCGTTCGAAAAGCGCTACGAGGCCGTTTGCGAAGGCCGGATGAAGAGCGACACCGGCACGTTTGCATCGGACCTCGACGAGTCCAATCCCTACAAAGTCCACACCGCGCCCCACGCCAGCGAGATGACGCGCCATGCCGTCACTCACTACCGGGTGATCACCCGGACGCCGTTCCGCACCCTGGTCGAGCTGACGCTCGCCACCGGCCGCCGCCACCAGATCCGCGTCCACCTTTCGCAGGCCGGCCATCCGATCATCGGCGACGAAAAATACGGCGCAAAATCCAACCCGGCCAAGCGCCTCGGCCTGCATGCGGTCTCGCTTCGTTTCACCCATCCGGTCACGCGCCAGGACATCCACCTGACCTCGCCGCTCCCGAAGGAGCTGGCGAAATTGTTCGCGCCCAAGAGCAGCCGCCCCGCCCCGGACGCCGGGGCGCAGCCCGGCCGACAGTGAAGAAACGCCGGTAGTGAAACGCCGGTAGTTTCCGTCGGGGTCGGGTGCAGGACGAAAAAGTAAACTTCGTGAAGGAGAAGACTCACCGGTAGGCAGCGGGGCGTGCAAAGACCAGTTCATCGAACAGATGTTGTAGCTGGGGTCGGTGACCCCGGTCGTCGCCCCATTCGCCGCCCCGGTCGTCGCCCCGGTCGTCGCCCCATTCGTCGCCCCATTCGTCGCCCCATTCGTCGCCCCATTCGTCGCCCCATTCGTCGCCCCATTCGTCGCCCCAGTGGCGTGCAAAGACCAGTTCATCGAACAGATGTTGTAGCTGGGGTCGGTGACCCCGGTCGTCGCCCCGGTCGTCGCCCCAGTGGCGTGCAAAGACCAGTTCATCGAACAGATGTTGTAGCTGGGGTCGGTGACCCCGGTCGTCGCCCCGGTCGTCGCCCCGGTCGTCGCCCCAGTCGTCGCCCCAGTGGCGGTTCCAGGGGCGACGATCCGGGGTCACCGACCCCAGCTACAGGTCAGGCCGTTGGCCTGCATCCCCCTCTCCGTCCCCACCATCCCGCTGGTTCAGCTTTTTTGTCCGGCACCCGTGGGGATCCCCGGCCCACTTTCCGCCAACGGTGCGGCCCCCTCATCGGTCGCTTCCCCGGTCGCTTCCCCGGTCGCTTCCCCGGTCGACTCGCAGGTCCCGGCCTCCCGTTCCCGCTCTTCCCGTTCCCGTTCCTCCTCCGCGCGGTCTCCGGCCTCGATTTTGATCCACCGGTACAGTTCCTCGACCTTGGCCCGCGCCCAGGGGGTGCGGCGGAGGAAGGTCAGGCTGGATTTGACGCTGGGGTCGTGGTTGAAGCAGCGGATGTCGATCTCCCGGCCCAGTTGTTCCCACCCGTAATATTCCACGAGAGCGTTGACGATGGCTTCCAGGGTCAGGCCGTGAAGCGGGTCTCGGGGGTGTAAGGGCGGCGTGGACACGGGGCAGAATCCACCTTTTTCCGGCATCCGCCAGCCCGATGCGAAACCGGTGGCATCCGTCCGGAGTAAATGCTTAAGATTCCCCATGACGACCCTGACCACATCCGAGCTTGAAGAAAAACTGAACGACTTGTGCGGTGCCATTGCCGCGGACGCCGAGGTGGCGACGGCCCGATTGCACGCCGAGGCCTTTCTCGCCGACGAATCCGCCGTGGGGCTCTACCGCCGCATGGCCCAGACCCAGCAGGAGCTGCAGCACAAGCAGCACTCAGGCGAAAAGATCAGCGAAGCCGACATCAACGCCTTCTCCCTGCTGCGGGACCAGGCCGAGGCCAACCCGCTCATTCAGCAGTTCAACGAGGCCCAGGAGACGCTTCAGGGCATCGCCAACCTGGTGCACGGCTTCGTCACCAAGACCCTCGAAAAGGGCCGGGTCCCGACGCAGGAGGAAGTCTTGGGCAGTGGAGGCGGCAGCTGCGGAACCGGCTGCGGGTGTCATTAGTCATCCTGTCCCCGCGCCCTCCTTCATCCCGCCGGACGCCGCACGCCCGGTGGAACCCCGGCCGCTGGCCGCTTGTGAAAAATTTCACAAAAGGCGGTTGCCGCTGGGGCTCTTGACGCGTCTCTTCCCTCTTTATGGCGACCACGACCACTGAACTCGAGGCTCCCGACATGGCGGCACGTGCCGTCGCGGCGGGCGAGGCGTATCAGGCCCGCACGGACGATGTGATTGGCGAGAAGATGGTGCTGAACATCGGCCCGTCCCACCCGGCCACGCACGGTGTGCTGCGTTTGATCGTGGAGCTGGACGGGGAGATCCTGACCAAGGCCGAGCCGGACGTCGGCTTCCTGCACCGCGGGGACGAGAAGATTGCGGAGAACATGCACTACAACCAGTTCGTGCCGTACACGGACCGGCTCGACTATCTGGCCCCGCTCGCCAACAACGTGGCGTATGCCTGCGCGGTGGAAAAGCTGCTGGGCTGGGAGCTACCGCCGCGCGGCCAGGCGATCCGCGTCCTCTGCTGCGAACTGGCCCGCATTTCCGCCCACCTGCTGGGCGTGGGCGTCTACGCGATGGACGTGGGCGCGATGACCGCATTTCTTTACACCTTCAACGAGCGGGAAAAAATCTACAACTTGTGCGAGCAGCTGACGGGCGCGCGGTTCACCACGAGTTACACCCGCGTCGGCGGCATGACTCGCGATCTGCCGCCCGGGTTCACCGACAGCGTGCTGAAGTTCCTCAAGGAAGTGGAGCCGGTCATCGACGAGATGGACGCCCTGCTCGCCCGGAACAAAATTTTCCTCGACCGCACCGTCGATGTGGGTGTGGTCACCAAGGAGCGCGCTATCGCCTTCGGCTTCAGCGGACCGAACCTGCGGGCCAGCGGGATGGCCCACGACCTGCGCAAGGTCCGGCCCTATCTTGGCTACCAGCAGTACGAATTCGACATCCCGATCGCCGAGGAGGGTGACTGCTACGCCCGCTACCAGGTGCGCATGGAGGAGTTGCGCCAGTCGGTGCGCATTCTGAGACAGGTGCTGGACCGCCTGCCCTCCGGTCCGATCTGCGTGCAGGACACCAAGAACATGCTGCCGCCCAAGGAGAAGGTCCTCCTCAGCATGGAGGAACTTATCCACCACTTCATCATCGCCACCCAGGGCATCAGCGCGCCGGCCGGCGAGATCTACTTCGGCGCGGAAAACCCCAAGGGGGAACTGGGATTCTTCATCCACAGCAAGGGCGGCGGGGTGCCCTACCGCCTCAAGATCCGCAGCCCCAGCTTCTGCAACCTGAGCATCCTGTCCGAAATCCTCCCCGGACATATGATGAGCGACGTCCCGGCCATCCTCGGGTCGCTCGATTTCGTGATGGGCGAATGCGACCGGTAACCGAGAGGTTTCACGGGTCGCGGCCCGGGTGAGGCACCGGGCGGTCTTGCCGCCGCAGCGGGGCCTCCTGGCGGCGGGCACCGGCCCGACCTCCGATGAGTGGGTGGGCGGGATTTATTTTTGAAGGGTGACGGCGCACTCGGCGGCGAATTCGCGGGCCATGCGGGTGGCGGAAAATTCCTTTTCCACGGCGGCGCGGCCGCGGCGGCCGAGTTCGGCGGCCAGGCCCGGGGTGAGCAGCAGTTGTTCCAGGGCGGCGGCGAGTGATCCGGCGTCGTCCGGAGCGCAGAGCACGCCCCCGCCGGTGGCGTGGATGAGTTCCGGAAACGCGGCGTGTTCCGGCTCCACCACCGGCACCCCGCAGGCCATCGCCTCGATCACAAAAAGCCCGAAGGACTCGCCGTAGGTGGCGGGCACGCTCAGCACGCTGAGCGATTGCAGGAAGCCGGCTTTTTCCTCGGCCGGGAGGTTGGGCAGAAACTCGGCGTCGCCGCGCACCCCGGCGGCGATCAAGCGCGCCTCCTGGGCGGTTACATACTCCTCATCAATGGCGGTTTTCGCGCCGCCGAGCCGAAGGCGCAGGCCGGGCAGATTGGCGCGTTCTTTGAGCAGGATGAAGGCTTCGACCAGCAGGTGCATGCCCTTACCGTGACACATGCGGGCAAAATAGCCGATGGTCGGCACCGGCGGCGGCGCGGCGGCGGGGGCCAGGGTCTCGAGCGACACGCCATTGTACACAACGGCCATTTTTTCCGGGGGCAGCTGCATGCGGCCGGCCATCAGATCGGCGTAGTAGCGGCTGACGCCGATAAAGCGGTCGACGTGGCCGGCGGTGGCGGCCAACCCGGCCCAGGCCTGGGAACGGTGGGGTTCGGGCAGGGAGTCGAGGAACGAGTCCTCCCCCTGCAGACTGCAGACGACGCGGCAGTTCAGGCTGCGCTTGATGCCTGGAGCCAGTCCGGCGAGCAGGCCGTTGCTGAGGGCGACGACGTCCGGCTGCAGGGGGGCGAGCCATTCGACCAGGCGGTTCCATTCCTTGGCCTGATGGCTGTCGGTCCCGCGCAGGGTTTCGACGCTCATTTCGCCCAGGTCGCGGGCCCGGGTCATGCCGGCGAATTGCGAGACGAAGCGCAGGAGCCTAGTGGCGTCGAACGCCCGGTCCAACCAGCGCGGGGTGCGCCGGAAGATCGGCAGCTTCTGTTGCAGGAACATGTTGATGCCGCCGGCAAAAAGCGGTGCCTCGGGCGTCGCCGAGGGCTCGTCCAGGACCAGCGGGAGGTACAGCGGCACCAGGTAGGCGTCGTGCCCGTTCGCGCGCAGGGCACGGACCAGCGCATTGTCCCGGTGGCAGTTGCCGCAGTGGAAGTTGCCAGTACCCGCCGTCAGATGCGCGATCTTCATGGGGCACCCTACGCTGGAGGAGGCCGCAGCCAGTCCGGAAAATTGCTGATTGTCCCCCTGGGGAGAGCCGGAGACGGAAGGTGCGGACGCGGCCACGCTCTGGAAAACCCCCGTTGCGGAATGAATAACCACACCCGCTCCCCCGTCCGAGGCGGGCCCTTACGCATCCACACCCACTCCACCCATGTCCCGCCCCGCACTACTCACCGTCGTCCTTGCCGCCCTCGCCCTGCTCATCCCGCTTTCCCCGGCCCGGGCCGAGGAATGGCCGCAGGTGGAACCCGCCGCCCAAAGCGTCGTTCGACTGGAATCCCTCGCCGGCCAGCTGGCGGCCGGCATCACCCGCCAGGTGGAGGAGCGCGGCCTCGCGTCGGAGGACGCCCGCGAGGAAATTGCCGTGGCCACGGCGCAGAGCCTGCACCGCGCCACCGCCTGCCTGAAGCGGCGGTTATTCGACGGCGCGGAACCCGCAGAACTGGAGGAACGCATCCTGGAACTCGAGGCCCTGTCCGAACGGGTGCGGAGCGCCGGAGCCAAGATCGGGCTCTACGGCTACCTCCGGGAAAAACTCGCCGCCTTTCTGAACGAGCGCGACTGGTTGAAACGCCACTACGGACTGGACCGGCGGTAAGTGGACCGGGCGAACGAACCGTGCCCCCGGAAGGGCCCGCCGCCCGGGGGCACCCCCGTCATCGGCGGCGCGCCCGGGGCACTCGCGGAGGGTTTATTCGACCGGGCGCACGGCACCCGGGAGTTCGGTCAGGCGGATGTCCTTGAATTCGATTTTGGTCGGCCCGCCGGAATGGAGCTGCAGGGCGAGCAGGCCGTACAATTCGCGCTCTTCCTTCGGCTGCTGGTCGTTGACCGGCGAGCCGTCCGGCTTGCGCTCGGTGTCGGTGCGGTCGATGACCTTGGTGGTAATCACACCATTGAGCGCCAAAGTGATGTGCTCGCCGGCGGCGGTGATGACGTACTCGTTCCAGTCGCCGTTTTTGAAGGCATTTTTCACCTGATCGGCTTCGGCGAAGCGGGTCTCGGTTTTGTTCCCGGCGCGGTCGTGGACCGCCTTGACGCCGTGCGGACCGAGCAGGCCGCGGCCGTGTTCATCCCAGAGGACGCCGGCGTACGCGCCCGAGTTGTCGATGTCGGCTTGGTAGCCTTTGATGCCTTGGCCGCCGTCGATCGACTGGCTGCGAAATTGGATGCCGGCGTTGGCGTCCGGGCCGCCGGTCAGGCGGAATTTCAAGCGCAGCTCGAAGTCGGCGAGCTTGCCGCCGGTCCACGTGAGGAAGGAATTTTTGGTGAGCGGGCGCTCCGGGGTGCTTTCGGCGACGATGACCCCGCCTTCGGCGCGCCAGAGGGAGGTGTCGCCGCTCCATCCGGCCAGCCCGGCCCCGTCCTGGTGCAGCAGCCGGGAGCCATCGGGCTCGGCGGCGGGCCGTTGCTGCAGGTGGACGAATGTTCCCTTTTTGTTGCCGACGACCACGTCGGGCCGGGTGTCGCCGTTGACGTCCGCGGCCATGACCTGGGTGCCGACGCCGGAATCGTCATCGATGAAGTGCGGCTCGAAGGAGACCTGGCCGGCCCCGCCTCCGCGCACGGTGCGGAACCAGTACAGAACCGCCGGTTCCATGCCGCCCGGATCGCTGCCGTTGTGCGCGAACCAGCGTTTGCCGGTGACGAAATCCATCACCCCGTCGCCGTCGAAATCCGCCACGTCCACGGCATGATGCTGGCTGAAGGCCACCCGGCTCGGACTGGTGTCGGCCTGGTCGCCGATGATCAGATGTTCTTTCCAGGTAAGGCCGGCACCATCGAGGTTCTCGAACCAGGAGAGCCCGAAGCCGTGCGCGGCCATCGAGGTGAGCACGTCGTGATCGCCGTCGCCATCAAAGTCGTAGGCGTACATTTGCGCCCCGCCGGTCCCGAACGGAGCCTCATGCAGAACCCATTCCGGCTGGAGGCGCGAATCCGCCGGCTGCTCAAACCAGCCGGATTTCCAGAGGAAATCAATCCGGCCGTCCTTGTTGACGTCGCCCAGGCCCAGTCCGTGCGTAAACCGGCCCATGCCGGGGATGACCGCCGAAACCGGGGTGAAGCGCCAGGGCATGGCCGGGTCGTCCCAGTTGGGCTCCGCGAAACCGAACCGCTCCGCCACCGAACACACGATCTCCGGCTTTCCGTCGCCGTTCACGTCGACGAAGGTCGGCGATTCATTGTCCACGCCAGTCAGGGCGACGTGGCGCTTCCACAGGCCGGGCGCGCCCTGCGGATTCTCGAACCAATACGCCTCCTCTCCGGGAAAGCCGAGCACCATCACGTCGTCCCACCCGTCGCCGGTCAGGTCATGCACGTAGGCCACGAAGTTTTTGGAATATGCCCGCACGTCAAACCGGACGGCTTCGTAAATAGCGGTCTTTTTGGTGAAATCAGGACCAAAAAAAATGTTCGGACCCGACACCACGTCGCGCACACCATCGTGATTGAAGTCGCCGACGGCGGCCCCCTCGCTGTGGAATTCGGTACTGAGCACCCGGGTCTCGAACGAGATCAGGGGCGGGGCGGCCAGGGCGGCCGCGGGGGAAGCCAGAAGCAGGGGGAGCAGGCGGGATAGTTTCATGAGGGGTGGCGGGGGTGAATCACGAACGCTGCGGAGGCCGACACTCCATCGACCGCCGCGAAAGGGTCATGTTAATCGGCACCGCCGCCCGCCCCAACTTAAAAAATCCCCCGGTTCCACTGCTCGGGGGCTACGGCGATGCCGGATGCACCACTAAATTTTACGCCCGGCCCCGGATTCGCTTGAACTGAGGCGGTTTTCGTGGCTACAATGAGCACCCCATGCCATCCGATTCCGAAGGTCTGCACGAGCGCGCCCGCCAAGCCGATAAAATCGTCAAAAACCCCTCCAGGTACAAAATCTGCGAAGGATGCGAGTCGATCGTCGTCGTCTCCGCCGTGACCTGTCCTTCCTGCCACAGTTATCGTTTTGACGAGAACTCCGAATCGGTCACCGCCCAAGCCCGCCGGCTGGCTCAGCGCGAGCGCCAGTCGGTTCTGGCCAGCGATTTCGAGTGACCGGCGGATCGGGGCGCGGGGGCTTCATCCGCTTGAAGAGCAGGCGTTTGTCGACGCGAAAAAAGCCGTGGAACTTGGGCAAATCGCTTAGGGAATGTGGAGGACCGCTCTATTTTCCTGGTTGCAAACCCCCGAAAACTGCCAAATATAGGGCAGCAGCCTCTTAAATTCTATTAGATATAAGAGATGCTAGAAAGCATCATCACCCAAACAACAACATCACAATGAACAAAAACCACCTGCTCTCCCTCGTTGCTGGTAGCGCGGTCTTTGGTTCGGCGTTTGCCGGCACCAGTGCCCCGTCGTCCAAAGGCCCCATCGCTCCCCCTCCGATGATCGAAGAGTCATCCATGTTCACCGGCAGCGTGACCCTCGGGTACGACACCGACTACGTGTACCGCGGTTTTGAGGTCCTCTCAGCCAACGGTGACGAAGCCAATGATCTAGTCTGGGGAGCCCTCGACGTGAATGCGGCGCTGTCCGACAAGCTCTCGCTCAACTTCAACACTTGGTATGCCAGCTCCGGCAGCGCCAACTATGATGAGCTGGACGTCTACACCCGCCTGACCTACAACCTTGGCCCGATCTCGGTCGGACCAAGCTTCAAGTGGTACCACTACCCGCATTACCCAGCCTCGGTCGATAATCAGTACGAGGCCGGTCTGGAGCTCTTCGCTTCCCCCATCGAGAACCTGGCGCTGAGCACGGGAGCCTTCTACGAGTTCGAAGCCGAACAGTGGTACTTCCAGGTCGATGCGAACTACACGTTCGTGATCAACGATTCGTTCAGCCTCGTCCCGGGCGTGACCCTGTCCTACATGGACGTTGACAGCGCTGATTTCGCGCTCGACCTGAGCGGTTTCCACCACAGCGCGGTGTACCTCAAAGCCCCGATCAAGCTCGCCAAAAACGTGGTCCTGACCCCGTACATCGCCGGCAACTTCCCGCTGGGCGACCTGGAAGACTTCCAGGACGAGCTCGTCTACGGCGGCGCTTCCCTCTCGGTCAGCTTCTAAGCCAGGCCTGGAACTGATTCGAAAGCCTTCCGGTCCCTGTGGCCGGAGGGCTTTTTTTATGTGGCGAAAGGCCCGGGTGCTGGCATGAAGGGGGGAGGAAATGGGACGATGCTGGTTGCCAAGGTGTTGATTGACGGGCCGCGGGAGTTGCAGTTCGACTACGCGGTGCCCGGGGAGCTGGCCGCCGCGGTGCGGGCTGGCAGTCGTGTGCGCATTCCGCTCGGCCCGCGGCGGGCCACCGGCACGGTGACCCTGGTGCGGACGGTGACCGAGACGGACGCTGAGGCGTCATTTACGCTCAAGCCGCTGGCCGGCCTGATCAGCGGGCAGGCAGCGGTGCCGCCCGCACTGCTCAAACTGGCCCACTGGCTGGCTGACTATTATCTGGCCCCGCTGGAGCAGGTCATGCGCAGCCTGCTGCCGGTGGCGGTGCGGGCGGAAAATACCGGTTTTCGCACCCGCAAAGTTCTGCGGCTGCCGGCGACCCTCACCGCGGAGCAGGCGGCCGCGGCGGCCGCGCTGGAGGCGAAGGCACCGCGCCAGGCCGGGGTGCTGGCCGCGCTGCGGGCCGCGCCCTTCGACGCGCCGCTGCTGCTGGCCGAGTTTCCCGCCGCGACGATCAAAGCCCTGGTGGCCAAAGGATTGGTCCTTGTGGAGGACGCCACCATGGAGCGCGATCCGCACGCGGCGGACGAGACCTCGCTCCTGCCCAGCCAGCCCCTGGTGCTTAATCCCGATCAATCCACCGCTGTCGTGGCGGTCACCGCGGCCATTGACGCACCCGCCTCCTCGCGGCCGCTCCTGCTCTTTGGAGTGACCGGCAGCGGCAAAACCGAGGTTTATCTCCAGGGGGTGCGCCATGCGTTGGACCGCGGCCAGACCGCCCTGGTGCTGGTGCCGGAGATTTCGCTCACGCCGCAGACGGTCGAGCGCTTCCGCAACCGCTTCGCGGGACTGACTTCCGGAGTGGCGGTGCTGCACAGCCACCTGGCCGACGGCGAGCGGCACGACGAATGGCACCGCATCGCCCGCAGCGGCGCACGGATTGTCATTGGTGCCCGCAGCGCCGTTTTCGCGCCCCTGGAAAACCTCGGTCTCATCATCGTGGATGAGGAGCACGAGGCCAGCTACAAGCAGGATACCGTACCCCGCTACCAGGGGCGGGATGTCGCGGTCATGCGCGCGCATCTGGAAGGCTGCGCCGTGCTGCTCGGCAGCGCCACCCCCAGCCTGGAAAGCTGGCGCAACACCCAGACCGGAAAATACCAGCTCCTGACCCTGCCGCAGCGGGTGGACAACCGCCGCCTGCCGCTGGTCCGCGTGGTCGACATGCGCTTGGAAAAACCGGCGGTAAAAGGGGCTCCGATGATCCTTTCCGAGCATTTGCGCATCGCCATCGACGCCCGCCTCGGTCGCTCGGAACAGACGATTTTGTTTTTAAACCGCCGCGGCTACGCCGGTTCGGTGCAGTGCCCGTCCTGCGGCCACGTGGTCCACTGCCCGCACTGCAGCGTCTCCCTCGTCTATCATAAGACCGAAGACCGGCTCCTCTGCCACCTCTGCGGCCACCGGAGCCTGCCGTTGCGCACCTGCCCGGAGTGCCGCGAACCGGCCATCCGGCTGGCCGGCTACGGCACCCAGCGCGTCGAGGAAACCCTGCGCCGCGTCTTTCCCGCCGCCCGCATCGCCCGCATCGACACCGACACCATGGGGCGCAAAAATGAGCTCCGCGACACCCTCGGCTCCTTCAAGGCCCGGCAGCTCGACATTCTGATCGGGACCCAGATGATCGCCAAGGGCCTCGATTTCCCGGGCGTCACGCTGGTCGGCATCCTGCATGCCGACCTGGGACTGCATATCCCGGACTTCCGCGCGGGGGAGCGCACGTTCCAACTGCTAACCCAGGTCGCGGGCCGCGCCGGGCGCGGCGACATTTCCGGGGAGGTCATCATCCAGACCTACGCGCCGCACCACCCATCGATCCAGTTCGCCAGGCATACCGATTACACCGGCTATGCGGCGCAGGAGCTGGAGATGCGCCAGGTGTTGGGCTTTCCTCCCTACGCACATGTCCTGCTGCTCACGACACGCTCGGAGAACGACGAACTCGCCCGCTTCACGCTGGAAAACCTTCACCTCCGCCTGGCCAAAGACCCGCCCCCGGGAGTGACCGTCAACCAGCCGGCCCCATCACCGCTCCAGCGCGCCGAAAAGTTTTACCGCCACCAGCTGCTCCTGCAAGGCCCCTCCACCCGCCGCGTGGCGACGCATCTCCGCGCCATTCTGGCCCGCATGACGTTCCCCCGGGAGGTCTATCTGGTCCTTGATGTGGATCCCTTCTCGCTCGCCTGAACACGCCACCCCGCCGGCGGAACAGGCCCGGGCCGCGGCGGGGCCGCGATCGGTCATCCTCCCCCACCCGGCAGACGGCCGCGTCCGGAGCGGTGGCCTTTCCGGCCCGCCTTGCCGGTTTTCGGCCCCATCGCGGAAGCAGGCCTCAGCCCGTCCGCTGGCAACTCGCCCACCGGCTCGCCCACCGGCTCGCCCACCGGCTCGCCCACCGGCTCGCCCACCGGCTCGCCCACCGGCCCGCCCACCGGCCCGCCCACCGGCTCCGGGACCGGAGCAGGCAGCACCTCTGCGACCACCTCTGCGACCACCTCTGCGACCACCTCTGCGACCACCTCTGCGACCACCTCCGGGAGCACTTCATCGACCGGCGCAGACTCAGGCGCTTTCGCCTCGGGAGGAGCGTCCGGGTTCGTCTCGAACGCCGCATCAAGCGCCAAGTGTCTGGTCAGGCCCTCGCACTCCTTCTTGTCATGTTCGTCCCTCTCCACGAGCAGCCGGTCAAAGGGCAGCCCAACGCCGCCCACGGCATCCACCGCCGGCAGGCCCTGCGCCGAAGCCCCGCCGGAAGGGGTGAGCAGCCCGGAGGCCGGGGTGGCGGAGCGGGCAGTGATGGCGGCAGGGAGCAGCGCGGCCACGAGTGACGCGGTCAGCCACAAAGCCAGGGGCGGCACGGGGGCGATCCACCACTGGCCGTGCAGGAACCCCAGGGCCAAACCCAGGGCGAGAGCGGCGGCCCCGCCCAGCGCAAAAACAGGCAGCCAGCGCCGCGGACTGGCCGGCAGCAGGGCACCCAGCAGGACCACGGCGGCCCAGCCGGCCCATTGCCAGGGCGGCGACGGTTCCCGGAGGTGGACTCCGCTGAGAGCGGCGGCCAGCGCACGGGCCATCACTTCGGCTTCGGTCCACCCTCCCTCCGGCCCGCCAGCCACCGGGAAGCGCGGCGTGGTTTCGCCCGTTTCGCCAAGCACCACCAGAGCGCCCTCGACCGCGCGCAGCGCCTCCACCTCCTCGGGCCGTCCGGCCAACAGTTTGGCGTCGCGCTCAAGGTCGAGCAGCAGGATGCCGGCATCCACCCGGCGCAGCGGAGGCGCGAGACGGGTGGACAGCAGCAGCCGGCCGCCGGAGTCCACCGGCATCTGCAGGAACGGCCAGACAGCCAGCCGCTGCCCCGGGTCCAGGCGCACGTCCGAGGGGGTGGCATTCTGCCAGCTGAGCAACGCCTGCAAGACCAGCGAGGGCACCAGATCCCGCCCCCGCCGCGCCACCAGGGGCACTGCCAGCGCAGCCCCGCGCACGCCAATCCCCTCTCCAAACTCAATCCGGGTGAACCCCAGGGCCTTGCCGCCCCGCAACTCCTCGATCGGCAGCTGGCCGATGGCGGCGAACTCGGGCACCCGGGACGGGTCCCCGTGGGCCGGAGGCAGAGCAGCCAGCGGCACCGGCTCGCCGGCGGCCGCGTCCACCCCGTCCATGCCACGCTGCAGGGTGCAGGCCAGCACCCCGCGCGGGAGCAGGGCGATCCGCTCGGCAAGCGTCGCCGCATCCAGCGGCTCGACCCCGGGCCACGCCAGCAGCGACGACACCGCGACCGCCCGCGGCTGGCGACGGACCAGGCTTTCGAAAACCAGGGCGTAGTCGAGAGGAGCCGGCGGCCAGGTCTCAAAAGGCAGGTCGCCGCGCCGCAGCTCGACCAGTACCACCGGCGGAGCGGGCGGCGGCGGGCCCTGCAGGCGCTGCAACCGGACCAGAAGGCCGCGCTCCCACCCGTCGAACGTCCCCCTCCCCTGCTCCCGCTGTAGGAAAAAGCCCAGTCCTCCGCACACCAGCAGGAGGATGGCAAGACGGCGGATCATTGGGCGTCAGGCGGGGCGCGGGACTTCAGGCACGGACCGGATCAGCACGCCGCGGAGCGGCGCGCGAGGACCTGGGTGCGATCAAGAAGGCTGAAGGCGGCGGTATCCATGGGGGATTTCAGCGACGAAGCCAGGCCCGGCCATGATCAGTCTTGCACGGACCGGGCGATTTCCTCGCACTTGCGCAGGTCCATCTTGCCGCTGGCCAGCATGGGAATGTCGGTCACGCGGAGAATCCGCTTGGGAATCCACAGCGCCGGCACCCCGCGGTCGAGCAGCGCGTAGCGGAGCTGGATGATCTCCTGTTTCAGCGTCTCCCCCGCCACCATCGAGAGCAGCACCAGGGCCTCGCCCTTGTCGGGATCGGGCACGCCGACGACGGCAATCTTGCGCTCGTCCTCGCCCTCGAGTCCGAGAGCCCGGTTGATGTGCTCCTCGACCGCCTCGTGCGGGACCATTTCCCCTCCGATTTTCGAGAAGCGGGAGAGCCGGCCCTCGATGTAGAGGAACCCGTCCTCATCCAGCCGGCCGAGATCACCGGTGCGGAGCCATCCGTCGCGGAGCACCTCTTCGGTGCGGCGCGGCTGGTTCAGGTAGCCGGGAAAAACGTTGGCCCCCTTGAACCAGATGATCCCCTGCTGATTGAGTTCGAGCGGTTGGTCGGCGATGGCATCGGTGATGCGGATGGCCATGCCGGGCAGAAGCTGGCCGACCGAACCCGGGCGATGACTGGGCAGCACCTCCCGGCCGTCCGCGGGCGGCGGCAGGGTGGGCAGGTTCACATTGCTGGCCGGCGAGGTCTCGGTGAGGCCGTAGCCCTCCATCACGTCCTTTCCGAAGGCCTCGTGAAACGCGACCGCCAGGCTCGGCGGCAGTTTCTCCGCGCCCGTGACAATCAGCCGGAGCGAGGCCAACTGCTCGCGTTTCGCCTTGCGCAGATACCCGCGCAGGAAGGTGGGGGTGGTGAGCAGCAGCGAAATCCGGTGCTTCTCGATCAGCGCGGCCAGCTTCGGCACGTCCAGCGGCGAAGGGTAGGTCACCAGGCCGATGCCCTCGAGCAGCAGCCACCACAGCGTGACCGTGCAGCCGAAGCTGTGGAAAAGCGGCAGACAGCCAAGCACCTTGTCGCCGGGCCCCAGATCGATGCGCAGCCCGAACTGGGTGACATTGGCGAGCAGGTTGCGATGGCTCAGAATGACGCCTTTGGGATCGCCCGAGCTCCCGCTGGTGAAGAGCAGGGTGGCTTCGGCATCGCCGCCCTCCCGGGGCAGGCCGAGCAGCGAGCCCAGGACCGAAGCCGGCAGCAGCCGGGCCAGCAGCCCCCATTTCACCGCCGACGACTTCAGGCCGGGCATGATCCGCTCGACGAGGATCAGCTGGCGCATCGGCAGCCAGGGGAATTCCTGCATCTTTCGCACCACCAGGTCCACCGTCAAAATGCGGTCGATTCCGCTCTGGCGCATCGCGCTTTCAATGGCGGCCTGGCCCGCGGTGAAGTTGAGGTTGACCGGCACTTTGCCCGCCAGCACCACCGCCAGATTGGCAATCATTCCGGCCTTGCCCGGAGGCAACACGATGCCAATGCGCGGACAGGTCGTCTCCTTTTTAATGTACTGGCTGAGGGCCAGGGCGGCGGCCAGCACCTTGTCGTAAGTCAATTCACTGCCGTCCATGCCGTCGACCACGCTCACCCTCGATCCGCAGCGTTTGATGCCGCGCAGCAGGGCGAGGCCAAGATGCCCCTGAAACGCCAGGCGGCTGGAAAAGGCCTCCTCCCCAGCCCGCAGCAGGCCGTCCAGCAGCGCGATCACGGAAAGATGGCCCGGCCGGAGCACGGTCCCTGGCACCATCACCGCGTCCGCCAGCAGCGTCTTGTCATCGGAAGGCAGCCCCGCCGTCAGCGGACGGTCCACGGCCAGCGGCACCAGCGGCAACTGCAGCCCGACCAGCGCCTCCATGCTGGCCCGCGGCAGGTCCGAAACGGCCCCGGGCCACGCCTCGACGGGCGCGGGCACGAAGACGGCGAGACCGCCCGCCTCCACCGCCTGTCGCACCGCCTCCAGCGCCCCACCGGCCAGGTCGGCCGTGCCGAACCGCACCACCCGGCGCCCGTGCAGCTCCCGCTCCAGCCCGGCCGCCTCCGCCTCATTCAGGCGCGCCGGCACTATCACCGCGCCCCCGGTGGGAAACCGCTCGGGATGGAGAACCTGGATGCCTTTCATATTTTCAAAAATCTGCCGTGCCGCATGCGGGATCGACCGGCGGCGCGCCAACCATCATCCTACGTCCCGCCGCTTGCAACACCAAGCACACCACCACATCATTCCGCCCATGCCGCTCTGGGACATCGCCAATCCGCAACTCAAGGACCTCGTCGCGTACGAACCGGGAAAACCGATCGACGAGGTGGCCCGCGAACTCGGCCTCCACCCATCGGAGATCGTCAAGCTGGCCTCCAACGAAAACCCGCTCGGCCCGTCCCCCAAGGCTAAAGCCGCCATGGCCGCGGCGCTGGACCAAGCCCACATCTACCCCGACGGCGGCGGCTACCGCCTGCGCTCGGCGATCGCGGAAACCTTCAGCCTGGGGATGAAAAACGTGATCCTGGGGAACGGCAGCAACGAGATCATCGAGTTCATCGGCCATGCTTTTTTGCAGCCGGGCGACGAGGTGATCACGGCCCGGCACGCCTTTGTCGTGTACAAGCTCATGGCCACCCTCTTCGGCGCGACCACCATCGAGGTGCCGGATCCGGGATTTCAGCACGATCTCGAGGCCATGGCCGCCGCCATCACGCCGCGCACCAAGGAAATCTTCGTCGCCAACCCCAACAATCCCACCGGCACCCTGGTCGGGCAGGAAGTGCTGGACCGGTTCATCGAGGCGGTGCCGGAGCGGGTCATCGTGGTCTTCGACGAGGCGTATTACGAATTCCTCGAGCAACCGGTGGATGTGCTGAAATACGTCCGGGACGGCCGTCCGAATGTGGTCGTGCTGCGCACGTTTTCCAAAATCCAGGGGCTGGCCGCCCTCCGTGTCGGTTACGGCCTGGGGAGCGAGGAGGTCATTTCCATCCTCCAGAAGACGCGCCAACCATTTAACGTGAACGCCATCGCCCAGGCCGGGGCCCTGGCCGGCCTCCAGGACCACGAGCACCAGGAAAAAACCCGCCGCCTGACCTGGGACGGGCGCGACTTCCTGCAGGGCACCTTTGCGGAACTCGGTCTCGATTTCGTGCCCACCTACGCCAACTTCATCATGGTCAAGGTGGGCAGCGGCACCACCCTCTTCAAGGCCATGCTCCAGAAAGGCGTGATCATCCGCGACATGACCAGCTACGAGCTTCCCGAATGGATCCGCGTCAGCATCGGGACCCGCGAGGAGAACGAAAAATTCGTCCGCGTGCTGCGCGCGTGTCTGGGGATCTGACCCGGCCCCGACGGAGGGCCCGGGATCCGGCGGCGGCCGTCAGACCGACTTCGGCCGGTCTTCCACGCGGCGCAGCATCCTGAGCGTGACGCCGAGATAGACCAGCCCGGAGGCCAGCGTGAAGGCGGCGGCGATGCCGACGCTGGCGTGCAGCAGGACGACGGGGAGGTCAAGCATGAGGCTGCCGAGAGCGGCCATTTGGGAAACGGTGGCCACCTTGCCAGTCCAGTGGGGCGTAAGTTCCCGCAGGCCCGCGACCCGTCCGAGCAGGAGGGCTCCGGCGATGGCGAGCACGTCGCGGGTCACGACAATGACCATGAATCCCAGGGGAAATGTATCCGGCCAGGAAGAAAATGTCAGGGTGATGATGGCGGTGAGGAGCAGGCCCTTGTCGGCGATCGGGTCGAGGATGGTGCCGAGGCGGGTCCGCTGGTTGAACCGGCGCGCCACCCATCCGTCGAGCCCGTCCGTGCCGGCCGCCACCAGGAAGACGCCGACCGAGGCCCACCGCCAGGCCTCGACGGCGGTGCCGAGGGCGCAACTCCGCCCATATTGCAGGGCGCACGCCACAAACACCGGAATGAGCAGAATCCGCGCAATGGTGATCTGGTTGGCGACATTCACCAGCCCACTATGACGCACGCCCGGCCCCTGGCAAAGGCGGGATGGAGGGATTCGGGCGCGCCGTGGCCGGCCCTTGAAATGCCCGCGCGCCTATTTTGCCCGCGCAGAGCGCTCGGCTCCCCGCTGTAGTCCCCTGTGTCCGTGATGCCCCCGCCGCCCAGCCCCAATCTTGTTTCACGGCAAAAGCGCTACTCCTTCGGCTTCATGCTGGGGCTGCTGGCGATCAGCGCGATTTTGGATCTGGGGGTGATGTTTCTCACCGCCCTGTTCGCCTTCCTCCTGCTGCAGCTGCTCGCCCCGCGCGGGCGGAAATCGCTGGCCGTGTCGCTCTTCATCTGCGTGCTCGCGCTGGTCTCGTGGGCGCTGGTGTACTTCGCCACCCAGGCGGTGGTGACCCTGCCGAACGTGGCCGAGACCACCATTCCCTCGATCGTCGCCTACGCGCAGCAGCACGGCCGGCAACTGCCCTTCACCGACTGGGACAGCCTGCGCCGCTCGGCCATGGATACGGTCATCCAGCAAAAACTGTATCTGACCAATGCCGCGTCCTTCGCGCAGGCGGCGGACCGGCTGTTGGTCCAGTTCCTGGTCGGCTGCGTGGTTGCGGTCAGCGTCTTCCTCAACAATCGGATCAATCTGGAGGACGACGAGCCCGACAGCCTGTACGGCCTGTGCTCGCAGGAAATAGCGGCGCGCTTTCGCACATTCTTACTGGAGGAAAAAGCCGGGCTGTGGCTCGACACCCCGGAGGCCGTGCTCGCCGGCGGCGAAAACGGACCCGTCGTGGTGGCCGGCCGGCCAGAAGAAAGCCCACTGATCCGAGCCCTCAGCCCGGAGGCCGACCCGCACATGCCACCGAAAAAACAGCTCGCGGATGCCGAGATCGCGTCCCTTCGCGACTGGGTCGCCGAACTCGGCACCGCCGTCCCCCCCGGCTGCGGAAGGCGACCCCACGGCGGCCGCCGCTCTCGCATCGATCGACGAGTTTCTCGAGGCCGGCTGGCGCCGGCGCGGCCTCGCCCCCGCCCCGCCAGCCGACGACCGAACGTTTCTCCGCCGGGTCTCGCTCGACCTGATCGGCCGCATTCCGACCCGCGCCGAGTCGGAGGCCTTCCTGGACGATGCCGCCCCCGGCAGGCGCACTGCGCTGGTTGACCGACTGCTTGGCGGCGACGAGGCAGCGAGGAATTTCCGCGAGATCTGGGACGCGCTGCTGATGGGACGCCGGGGCGGGCGGCGCGAGGAAAGGCGGCAGGAGCACGGCTGGTTCGCTTTTTTGGAAAACGCGTTCAAGACCGGCCGCCCGTGGCCCGAGGTGGTCGCCGCCATCATCAAGGCGCGGCCCGAAACGCCCGGGGACGCCGGGGCGATGTGGTTCGTCTACGAACGTCGCAACGAGCACCAGCAGATCGCCGAGGCGCTCGCCCCCGTCATCTACGGCACCCGCATCGACTGCGCCCAGTGCCACGACCACCCGCTGGCCCGCGAAATCAAACAGGGCCATTACTGGGGCCTGGTCGCCGCCTTCAACCGCAGCAAAAACGTGGAAGGCGGCCCGCCCGCGGTGGCCGAATCGGCCGTGGGCGGATTCATCAATTTCACCAACCTACGAAAGGAATCGCAGCCCGCCGTGCTGGCGATGCTGACCGGGGCCACCATCGCCGAATCCCGGCCCGGACCGGGGGACGACGCGCCCGACCGCTACCTCGAACCCGCCGCCAGCGTCAAGGTGCCCAAGTTCTCCCGCCGCGCCGAGCTGGCCCGCGCCGCCACCGGCAACAACCCGCTCCTCGCTCGCTCGTTCGTCAACCACGCCTGGGCCCTGCTCATGGGCCGGGGCCTGGTCCATCCGGTCGACGAAATGAACTCAAAAAACCCGCCCAGCGATCCGGTGCTGCTCGACTGGCTTGCGCGGGATTTTGCGGCACACGGCCACGACGTGCGGCGGGTGCTGCGCCAGATTGTGCTCAGCCGCGGCTACCAACTCGCCGCTTGGCCCGGCCCCGCCGCCGCCCCGCCGCCGCCCCGCCGCCGGAGGCCTTTGCCGCGGCCGTGGAGCGCCCGCTGACCGCCGAGGCCATCGCCCGCTCGACCGCCTGGCCGCCGGTCATCACGCCGACGACGACGCCCTGCGCAAGGCGATGATCGGCAACTTTCCCGATGTCCTGCCGCGCGTCGTCCGCGCGACCGTGCAACAGGCGATGTTCCTGACCAACGACGACGCCTTGACCGCGCTCTTCGCCGAAGGGCCGGCGGCGGAAGCCATCGCGCGACGGCCCACGCCCGAGGACCGCGCCCAGGCCGCCTTCCGCCAGACGCTGCTGCGCGAGCCCGATGCCACCGAACTGGCCCATGCCGCCGCCTTTCTCCAGGAGCGGCCAAACGCCCCCACCCAGGCCGTCGGACAGCTTCTCTGGTCGCTGGCCAGCGGCCCGGAATTTCTCACTAATCACTGAGCCGATGATCCCGACTCCCCCACCCCCGGGCCAATGCACGCCGGACGATCACCGGCTCCACCGCCGGTTGTTTTTGCGAGGCCTCGCCGCGACCGGGGCCACCACCCTGGGCAGCTTTGGCGGGCTCTTCACCCACCCCGCCCTCGCCCAGGCGGCCCGGCGTTCGCAGAAAAACTGCCTGCTGCTCTGGCTCTGCGGCGCGCCCAGCCAGTTTGAAACCTGGGACCCGAAACCCGGCCGCCCGAGCAGCGGACCGTTCGGCAGCATCCCGACCACCGTGCCCGGCGTGCATTTCTCCTCGCTCATGCCCCGCTGCGCCCGCATCGCCCACCACCTCAATGTGGTCCGCTGCATGCACACCACCCAGTCGGAACACCTCCAGGCGATCAACCTGCTCACCCGCGGCAATCCCGACCGCGCGGGCTTCACCAGGCCGACCCTCGGAGCCGCCGTCTCCGCCGCGCTCGAGCGGCTGGAGACGAAAATCCCGAACTACATCCTGCTCGATCCGAATCCCGAGGGCAATGAATTCAAGGAATACAAGGCGAGCGACCTCACCGGGTGGCTCGGGCCGGAGCACGCCCCGGTCCGCCTCGGCGGCAGCTACACCCAGCTCGGCCGCGCCGCCGACGGCCTTAGCGACGACCGCGAGGCGCGCGACGCCCTGCGGAAATTCTTCGCGAAGAAATACGAGACCGAACGCGCCAGCCGCGCCGCCACCGCGCAGAATGCCGCCTTTGAAAAAGTGAAGGGACTCAGTGCCAGCGCCGATCTTTTCGACGTGGCCAAACTTCCGGAAAAAGACCGGCAGCGCTACGGACCGGGCACCTTTGGAATGCACACCCTGATGGCGCGCAACCTCATCGAACAAGGCGCGCCCTTTGTCATGGTCGCCAATGGCATGCCCTGGGACAACCACGTCTTCCAGCACGAGATCCACCAAATGCTGGTCCCGGAACTCGACCGCGTGCTCCACTGCGTCGTCACCGACCTGCAGGAGCGCGGGCTGCTCGAGAGCACTCTGGTCATCGCCATGGGCGAGTTCGGCCGCACCCCGTGGCTCAATGCCTCGCGCGGCCGCGACCATTACCCCAATGCCTGGAGCCTGATGATGACCGGCACCGGCCTCCAACGCGGCGTGGTCGTCGGAGGCACCGATGCCGACGGCGTGGATCCGGACGGCCGGTCGTTCAACGAGCAGAACCTCTTTGCGACCATCTTCACCGCGCTCGGGATCGACCCGCACGGCGCGTACGACCTGCCTGGATTTCCCGAGTTTCACCGCGTCGAGGACCGGGCCGCCCCCATCACCGAGCTGCTGGCATGAAGCTGGAACTGACCAAAACCCTCACCCTGCCGACCGCTCCGCTCGGTCTCGCCATGCGCGCCGACGCCTCCCGCCTCTACGCCGCGTGCATGGATGGCGGCATTTATGAACTCGACCCCGCCGGGGGCGAACCGGTGCGTTTTGGCGACAGCCATGGCAGTTATGCCTCGGGCTGCGTGCTCCTGCCCGGCGGCCGCACGCTCATTTCCGCCGGCTACGACGGTCAGTTCCTCTGGCACGACGTGGGGAAAAAGTCCACCTTCCGCCGCGTCCAGGCCCACGGCTTCTGGTCGTGGCAGCTGGCCCTTTCGCCCGACGGCCGGCTCGCCGCCAGCGTCAGCGGCCAGTACCTGGCCGGCGGCGAAAAATACGAGCCCGCCCCCGCCCTCCAGCCGACGGTCAAGGTTTTCGACACCGCCACCGGCGCGCTGGTCCGTGCGTTCGACCATCCGCCGCCCGTGCTCAGCACCGCCTTCAGCCCGGACGGGCGGCTCCTCGCCACCGCCAGCATGATGGGCGAGGTGTGCGTCTGGGACCTCGCCACCGGGCAGTGCGCCGCCGCCTTCACCACGCCCGACTTCACCAGCTGGGGCCTCATCAAGAGCCCCCACTTTTGCGGCGGCATCTACGGCCTGACGTTTGCGCCGGATGGTGCCTCGCTCCTCTGCTGCGGCATGGGACCGATGGCCGATCCCATGGCCGGCAATGGCAAACAAACCTGGCAGCGCTGGGCCTGGCGTGAAAACCCGCCCCGGCTGGACTCGCACATCCGCGACGGCGATCGCGGCACCGGCCTCATGGAAACCCTCGCCCACACCCCCGACCGCACCGCCTTCCTCATGGCCGGCCGCCAGGCCCAGGGCTCCTGAAATGCCGCCGTCTTCTCCGCGCCGAACCCCAGGCCGTGCCGCCCCCCGCGCGCGGCGGGCGGCGGTGCCGTCGGCGCGCGCGGACGCCCGCTCCTTCGCCTCGCTCGCCGCGCTTCTGGTCCTGCCCACAGCGGCGGTCCTGCGGATCCTGCCCCGGACCGACATGTGGCCGGTCGTTGGGTACCTGGTCCTCATTTCCGCTCTGACCTTCTCCCTGTACGGATCCGACAAGCGCCGGGCGCAGGCCGGAGAATGGAGAACCCCGGAGTCCATGCTGCACCTGGCCGAACTCGCCGGCGGATGGGCGGCGGCTTTTGCAGCTCAGCGATACTTCCGTCACAAAACCGCCAAGCGGAGTTATCAGGCCATCTTCTGGCGCATCGTGCTCATTCACCAATACGCGGCCCTGGATTTCATGCTCGACGGACGCTTCACCAAGCCGCTTTGGCACCTGATCCGCCACCCGGGCGGATGACTCGGCCCGGCGGTCCGCTGGGCCCGCCGGGCGTGCGACCGCGCCGTTTCAGAAAATCCGGACCGGACCACCGCAGGACGCGGCCCCCGGCCGCCGGCGCCGGCAGCCATCCGGGGCCATCCAGGGCCATCCGGACGCCTCCCTACCCGAGCGCCTGCGCCCACGCCTCCTCCTGAAACCCGACGAGATGCACGCCCCGCAGGGAATCCATCGCGAAGCGGCGTTGGTGGAAAAGGCGGAAGGTGCATTTTTAAAAAATTTCCGCAAATTCTTGATTATACGGAAAAATTTAGTAAATTGCCGCCTGCGGCTGGTGATCGCTGGGACTTTTTCCCGCCCCCGGACCCGCCCTTCCTTACCCATACTCCTATGAAAAACCATTACGCGGTGTTGTCCCTGCTCGCCCTTTTCGGAGCCACCCCAGCGGCCACGGCTGGCGAGTCCTATTACAAGCCGGAAAGCGCCGGCAGTCCGCTCTACGCCGGCACCGCCGGCTCCGGCGGCTGGTTTGCCGGCGTCCGCGGCAGCGCCCTCTGGCTCGAGGACATCGGCTACCTGACGACCACGCGGATCGGCACGGTCGGCTTGGAGGCCGATTTTGAAGTCGGCTGGGGCGTGACCGTTCCCTTCGGGTATCAGTTCAGCAACGGATTTGGCCTCGGCGGCAGCGTGGGTTATTACAGCGCCGGCGTCGATGAAGTGTCGGTGCTCTTCCGCGGCCGCCATGTCGGCGAAGTCGGGCTCGACGCCGATGTCGCGACCCTGCCCGTCCTGCTCAACGCCTCCTATCAATTCCGCCTGTCCGACACCTTCTCCTTAACCCTCGGAGCCGGAGCCGGCGTGGCGTGGTCGGAGCTGGAAATCGATGACGTGGGCGGGCGCGATTACGATCTCTCCACCGACGGCTGGGATTTCAGCTTCCAAGGCTTCGGCAGCTTCAATTATTCGGTGTCTCAAACGACCGACCTGACCGTCGGATATCGCTACATTCAGACCGAAACGGACGAGGACTCCCTGCAGGGTCACAATCTGGAAGCGGGCGTCGTCATCAAGTTCTAAGCCCGGAGCGGGAAAGATTTTAAAAAGGCACCGGCCGGGGCGGCAACGCCCCGGCCGGTTTTTTTGGGTGCCCTGCGCCGCGCCATAAAGTGTCTTCCCGAACCCCGCCCGGATGCCGGGTGTTGGCCTGCGATCCCTTTCCGATGGAGAAATGGGCGGCGGCCGGTGCCATCCGGTACGTCAGCCTGGACGACCTGCTGGCCGCCAGCGACGTGGTCAGCCTGCATCTGCCGCTGACCCCCAAGACGCATTATGTGCTTAACGCCAAAACCCTCGCGCTCCTGAAGCCGGGTGCCTACGTCCTCATCACCGCGCACCAGGCGTTCCTGACCCGCGAGGCGCTGAGCGAGATCGCGCGGGTGACCATCGGAAACGTGTCCCTGCTCCAGGCCGGCCGGCCCTTCCTGCCGGGGACCCCGCTCTGAGGCGGAGGAAAGGCGGACCCTCGCCTGCCGCAGCTGGGGCTGGCGTTTCCGACCCCGCGGCCCGGCCCCGTTTTCCGGCAGTAAGGACTTGCCGGAGGGCCGGGAAAACCGTGTAGTGGGCGCACTATGAACCAGCGGAACGATCAAAACCGGCCGTGGCGCGGCGACGCCAGTCGCCTTGTGCTCTCGCTTTGTGCCCTGGGGGGGATGGCGGCTGGCCGCGTGGGGGCGGAGGAGGACGCCGCCGACCGTTTGCGGGCAGCCTTGAGTTTCCATGCCTCCTTTGACCACGGACCGGACGCGGACCACGCCCGGGGCGACCGCGCGCTTTATCACGCGGCCACCCTGGACCAGCGGCACGAGGCGACCGCGGGGTTGCCAGCGAGCGGCGAGGTCAAGGTGGCGGAGGGGGCGGGAAAATTCGGCCATGCGCTGCAGTTCGGCAAGACGCGCGCCCCGGCCATGCTGTTCAAGGCGGACAGGAACTTTCCGGGCCCGCGTCCGGACTGGTCCGGCACGGTGTCGGTGTGGCTGAACCTGGACCCGGCGAAGGACCTCGATCCGGGTTTTTGCGACCCGATCCAGCTGACCTCCAAGCAGTGGGACGACGCCGCAATGTTTTTGGAGTTCGAAAAGCGCGCCGAGGGCGTGCCCTTCCGCCTCGGCGTCTATGCGGACAAGGCCGTGTGGAATCCGCAGGGGCGGAAGTGGGAGGAGATCCCGGCCGCGGAAAAGCCCCTGCTGACGGTCAACAAAACACCGTTCGCCCGCGGCACGTGGACCCACGTGGCGTTTGTCATCGAGCATTTCAACACCGGCCTGGCCAACGGCACGGCCCGGCTGTACATCGACGGCAAGGAGGCCGGCCTGATCACCGCGCGCCCCCAGACCTTCACTTGGGATTCCGCGCGCGCGGTGATCCTGCTCGGCGTCAGCTACGCCGGGCTGATGGACGACCTCGCCCTCTTCGACCGTGCCCTGGACGCCGGGGAAATCTCCCGGCTTTTCACCCTCCAGGAGGGGGTGCGCGAACTGCACCCCACACCCTGAGCCACGGCCCCGACCGCGCCGGCAGGAGCCGCCTGCACCCCCCCGGTTTTCACCCGCGCCGGGCTCCGCGGCGCTTTCCGGGTACGCTGACCGGGACCGGCCACAGGGCCGGGCATCCGCCGCCCGACCGCCCTCCGTCCCCACCGTTCCGCTCATGAATCGCCCCACCCGCCTTTGCCTCGCCGTCGTCGCCTCCTGGTTCGCGGGCCCCGGGGGCCGGGGCCAGCTTGTCATCAGCGAGTTTCTGGCCAGCAACGAGTCCGGGCTCCGCGACGAGATCAACGAGAAGCAGGATTGGATCGAGATCGAAAACACCTCGGGAGCGACCGTTTCCCTGAGCGGATGGCATCTCACCGATGACCACGCCCGTCTCCGGAAATGGCCGTTTCCCGCTTGGACCCTCGGAGCCGGCAAACGCCTGGTGGTTTTTGCTTCGGATCGTGACCGGCGACCGGCCCAGGCGGTGCCCGGACAGGACAACACCGGGACCGCCGTCCAGCCGCGCCTGGCCGCCAATTTTAAAGTGTCGTCCAGCGCCGGCGGCCACCTGGCGCTGACCCGGGACAGTGCCGGCGGCGCAGTGGAGGTCGTTTCCGCCTACGCCGGTTATCCCAGACAGGTTCCAGACGTTTCCTGGGGGCGGTATCTGGCCAGCACGCCGCTGGTCGCCGCCGACACCCCCGCCAGGGCCCTGGTGCCCGCGGCCGCCAATGGCGGCGACGCTCTGGGTGCCTCCTGGCACGGGGGCGCGGAGCCGTTCGATGACGCCGGCTGGACCGCCGGCCGGCAGGGCGCAGGCATGAGCGGCTCCGTCGCGCCAGTGGCCGCGGCCAGCCTGAAGCTGCGGCTGAACGCCGACACCGCGGAAACCCTGACCGCTGACGCCTCGGGGGCCGGCCATGACGGAACCAACCCCGGGGGGGCCACCGGGTACGTGCCGGAAGCCGCGGACACCGCCGCCTCCCCGCTCCTGCGCCGGGGGGCGCTCCAGTTCGTGGCCGCCGCCGCCGCGACGAGCAGCTCGCAGGTCGTGGTGCCGGCCCATGATGATTTGAATGCCGCCGCCGGCACGATCCTTTTCTGGATCAAGTCCGGCCCGACCGCGGCCGCCATGGGCGGCACCGAAGGCGCGATGGTCTGGGACCGCCGGAACACCACCTCGGGAACCGTGCTGGTCCTGAACGCCGCCTCCGGTGCCAATGCCGGACGGCTGTTCAGCAGGCCGGCGGGCGGCACCACCCTCTTCTCCACGGTCCGCATCGATGACAATCAGTGGCACCATGTGGCCTTCGTGTACAACCAGGCGGCCGGGGGCACCGACGCTTTTTACATCGACGGCCGGCCCGCCGGCGCGGCCGCACACGCGAATGCCTGGTCCTGGCCGGCCGCGCAACCGGTCGAACTGGGACGGTCCCACGACACCCGCTGGCAGAAATTCAACGGACTGCTCGACGAGGTGCGCTTTTACGACAGCGCGCTGCCGGCCGATCAGATCAGCCAGGTTTTCAACGGAGCCGATGAGGCCGTGGACCGGCGCGACCTCGCGCTCGATCTTTCCGCCGCCCTCCCCGGCCAGGCCGGCGCCTTCATCCGGATCCCCTTTATCGTCGAGAATCCCGCTGCGTACCAGACGCTGCGGTTCAGCATACGCGCCACGGATGGAGTGGTGGCCCGCCTGAACGGCGCGCCGGTCGACGCGTTTAACGCCCCGCCCACCCCGGCCTGGGACAGCCTGGCCACCGGCACCGCCCTGGCCGGCCGGAGCCGCGTCCTCGAACTGCCCCCGGCCAGCCTCGCAACCGGCCGCAACGTGCTCGCCCTGCACGCCCTCAACACCAGCGCGGACGACCCGAACCTGCTGGCCTTGGCCCGGCTCGACGGGGTGGCGCTCGACCCGGCGGGAACCTATCTGCTGACCGCCACCCCGGGCGCGGCCAACACCGGCCAGCGCACGTCGGTCGGACCGTTCATCGCCGAGGTGACCTACAACGGCTCGCTCGACCTGCCGCCGCGCCCCGCCGGCGGCCCGGGCAGCCCCGACCTGGCGATCCGCGCCCGCATCACGCCGGGGCTGCGGCCGCTGGCCGCAACCGATCCCGTCCACCTCGCTTTCCGGGTGATGTACGAACCCGAGACCCGGCTCACAATGATCCCGGCGGCGGACGGCTTCCATACCGCGGCCATCCCGACCACCGGGCTGGGCGCGGGCCAACTACTGCGGTGGCGGATCATCGCCACGGACTCCGCCGGCATTGAGGGCACGGCCCCGGCCTTTCTGCGCCCGGCTCACTCCGACCAGTATTACGGCACTGTGGCGCAGGACGCCGTGTCCACCCAGCTTCCGGTCTATCACGTCTTCGTCCCCGGCCCCTACGCCTTCAACAACACCCATGTGATCGACCGGGACAATGCGGGCGGCCGCGGATCGCTGTTCTTCGATGGGGAGCTGTACGACAACATTTTCTTCCGCATCAAGGGCGACACCACCCGCACGCTGAGAAAGCGGTCGCATCGCGTCGATTTTAATGGCGAGCACCAGTTCCGCTGGGCTGCGGGCCGGAAACGGCTGCGCGAGCTGGCCTTGAATGCGGAGTATGTGGATCCGGCGTGCTCACGGCAGATGATGAGCCTGTGGCTCCACCGGGAGAGCGGCACCGGCGGGCCCGAGCACTTCCCGGTCCGCTGCCAGATCAACGGCGGCTTCTGGCAGCTGGCCTTTCACACCGAGACCCAGGACTTCGAACTGCTCGACGCCATGGGGCTCGACCCCAATGGGGCCATGTACGCCAGCGTGGGCGAGATGAGCGGGGCGGCTGGCGAGAAGCAGACGCGGGTCACCGAGAACAGCGCGGACATGGCGGCCTTTGTCGCGGCCATCACGGCCTCGAACCTGGCGACGAGGAAGAACCACGTTTTCGACCGGATCGACATTCCGGCTGTCGTCAATTACCTGGCCGTGGCCCGGATCATGCAGGAGGGCGATGACGTGTGGGCGAACATGGTCATCCACCGGGACAGCGACGGCACCGGCGAGTGGAGGATCATCCCGTTCGACGCCAACCTGTCCTGGGGCCAGCTGTACTGGGAGGATTTCCCCAGCGGCAACTCGGTCATCCACGCCGCCAATGACCGGAACAAGAGCCACCCCTTGTATGGCAATCAGGCGTGCTCCACCTTGGATTACGCCACCGGGCGGTACAACCGCTTCTACAACGCGATCATCTCGGTTCCGGAGACGCGGGCCATGCTGTTGCGGAGAATGCGGAGCCTGATGGACGCGTATCTTCAGCCGCCCGGCACCGAGGCACCGGTGCTGGAGGCGATGATCGACGCCCATGCGGCGAGGATTCTGCCCGAGGTGGAGCTTGATCGCGCCCAATGGGGACGCCCATCCAACGGCGGGCCCTATGGCTTCGGCAACCAGCCTTTTGCCACGGCCATCGCACAGATGAAGTCGCTCTTCATCGGGCCCCGCCGCACGCACCTTTTCACCACCCACACGTCCGCCGCGAATGTCGGCATCGCTAACGCCAAAAGCGCCGGCCTGCCGGCCGAGCCGCAGCCTGCGGACTGCGCCATCACCATTGCCGGTTATGACGCCACCCCCGCCGGCTCCGCGACCCAGGACGAGGAATACGTCCAACTGGACAACCCGAACGCCTATGCCGCCGACCTCTCCGGCTGGAGGCTGACCGGCGGGGTGCGCTTCACCTTCAAAGGCGGCACGGTCATCCCTCCGAGAGGATCGCTCTACGTGTCGCCGCGGCAGGCCGCCTTCCGGTCGCGGACCGCCAGTCCGAAGGGTGCCGAGGGACGCTTTGTGGTCGGCCCCTCCCAAGGCCGCCTGTCCGCCCGCGGCGAGTTCATCGAACTTCAGAACGCCGCCGGCGGACTGGTCGCGAGCGCGACCACCCCGTCCACCCCGACCGCGGCCCAGCGGTTCCTGCGCGTGACGGAACTCAGCTACCACCCGGCCAACCCCACCGCCGCGGAGCGGGCCGCCATCAGCAGCGTGGTCACCGCCGATTTCGAGTTCATCGAACTGCTCAACACCGGCTCCGACCCGCTCGATCTGGGTGGAGCCAGGTTCACCAAGGGCGTGGATTTCACCTTTCCCGCCGGGGCCTCGCTGGCTCCGGGGGCGCGGCTGCTGGTCGCGGCAAATCCTCCCGCGTTCCAGCTTCGTCATGGCACCGACGCCGCGGTCGTCGGCCCGTATCTCGGCAGCCTGGACAACGCGGGGGAGGACCTCGAAATCGTCGACGGCTCCGGCGAGGTGGTGCTCGACTTCGCCTACGACGACTCGTGGTTTCCACCGACCGACGGAACCGGCCGCACGCTGGTCGTGCGCGAGGCCGCGCCCTCCCATGACGGGTACGGACGCCCCGCGCACTGGGCCATCAGCGGCAGCCCGGACGGCTCTCCCGGGACGGGCGACGAGACCTTCGCGAGCCACTACCGCGGCTGGCGCTGGGACCATTTCACCGAGGGCGAAGTGAGCCTGCCGGACGGATCGGAAAACACCGCCCTGGCCGGCCTGGCAGCGGATGCCGATGCCGACGGCCTGAACAACCTGGGCGAATACGCCTTCGGCCGCGATCCCCGGACCGCCGACGGCAGCCCAATCGTCACGACCGGGCTGGTCACGATCGGTCCGGCCGACTTTGCCACGGTCACCTTCCAGCGCCGCCGCCAAGCGCTGGATCTCGCGTACGACGTCCAATTCTCCGCCGACCTGGTCACCTGGACCTCGGGGGCCGAACCCCTCGGACCGCCCGCCGATCTCGGGGGAGGCGTGGAGCAGGTCGCCTTCCGCGCCACCACTCCGGCCGGCCCGGGGCCCCACTTCGCCAGGGCCGTGGCCCGGGCCCGCTGAATCTCCCCGGGCCGCCCGCCACCTCACAAACCGGCATGGCAAACGCCTGCATCGGAGGCAGCGTGAAGCTCCATCCTATCCGACCCCGACATGAAAACCCATCCGCCCCGCCGCTCGACCCGCCGCTCCTTCCTGAAAGCCTCCGGAACCGCCGCCGGCTCCCTGCTGATCGTGCCCGGCGGCGGCCTGCGCGGCCAGGACGCAAAGCCGGACGGGAAGCTGAACGTGGCCTTCATCGGGATGGGCGGACAGATCCAAGGCCATGTCGGCCAGATCCTGCAGCTCGGCCACACCGTGGCGGCACTGTGCGATGTCGATGCCGGGCAGATCGCCAAATCCCGGAAGCGCCACGGCACCGGGGTGGCGCAGGCGGCGGCCTACCACGATTACCGGGAGCTGCTGGAGAAAGAAAAATCGATCGATGCCGTGGTCATCGCCACCCCGGACCACTGGCATACCGCCATCTGCCGGGCGGCCATGGCGGCCGGGCGGCATGTGTATTGCGAAAAGCCGCTGACCCGCACCCTCGCCGAAGCCCGGCAGCTGCGGGAGCTGGCCAGGGCTTCGGCGGTGATCACCCAGACCGGCAATCAAGGCAGCGCTTCGCCGCTCCTCCGCCGCAGCCTGGAATTGATCGCGGCCGGCCTCTTCGGTGCCATCACCGACATCCACGTCTGGCATCCGGAACACAGCTGGCCCAGCGGCGTGGACCGCCCGGCGGGTGAAGACCCGGTGCCCTCCGGCCTGGACTGGGACTTCTGGCTCGGGCCCGCGCCCGCCCGTCCGTACAAGACCGGCCAGTATCATCCGGAGAAATGGCGGGGGTGGTATGACTTCGGCAACGGCTCCCTCGGGGACTTTTGCTGCCATGGATTCAACCTGCCGGTGCGCGCGCTGAACCTCGATTATCCGGATAAAATCGAGGTCAGCGGGAGCGAAATGGGCCGGGAAAGTTTTGCCCGGGCCTGCACCGTCCGCTATCATTTTCCCGCGCGGGGCGCGCGGGGGCCGGTGCGCCTGACCTTCTACACCGGCGGCGACCTGCCCCCGGCCGAGGCCACCGCCAGCCTGCGCGAATCCTTCGGGAGCCTGCCGCGCACGGGATGCCTGATGATCGGTGACCAGGGCCAGCTGCAGAGCGGGCTGTGGAACTCCGACTGCTACATCCGGCTGAACGGGGAGAAAAAGTTCCTCGGGCCGGACAATCACCCGGCCGCCCGCGAGATCGCCCAGTCCCTGCCGCGGGTGCAGGGTCAACTCCACGAATGGGTCGATGCCTGCCTGGGTGGACCCAAGGTGTTTTCCGACTTTGACTTTGGCGGCCACCTCACGGAAATCGGCCTCGCCGGCATCGTGGCGCTGCGCCTGCAGCAGGCCATCGACTGGGACGGCCCCGGCATGAAGGTCCCGGGCCGGCCCGAAGCGGACCGGTTCATCCGCACCGAGGATCGCCGCCAGCATCTGTAGGTCGCGCCGGCCGGCACGCGGTGCCGCCGCTCACCGCCCCCGCTGGTGGTACTTCGCGGTGAGTTCGTTAAAGGCCCGGGTGCGCTGGTTCAGCTGTTCAATGGCCCGGTCGCGCTCGGCGGTGATCTGTCGGAGCCGGGCATTGGCGGCGGTGATGGCGGCATTCTGCTCCTCGACGGCGCGGTGGCGGTCGCCGAGGGCCGCGCCGCTCCCCTCGAGGAGTTTCCGGGCGGCGGCGAGCTCGTCGGTGACCTCGAGGAGTTTCGCCTCGGTGTCGGCGCGGAGCTGCGAGAGGCGGGTGATTTCCTGGTCCAAAACGTCGGATTTTTCCCCGGCCTCGGCGAGGGCCGCCGTCTTCTCCCGGAGACGGGCGTCGGCCTCGGCAATCCGCCCACGCAGGGCGGCTTCGCGCCTCCACTGCGCCACGCTCACGCCGCACAGCGCGAGGGCGGTCAGGACCAGCAGGAGGACGAGCGCGTTCTTCATCGGGCGGGCGACCGGCTAGTCGGCGGGGGTGGGGCGGACGTTGAAGGCCACCTTGGTGAAGCCGGCCCGGCGCACTTCATCAAGCACCCGGACCATGTCGGCATGCGTCGCCTCGGCATCGCCGCTGATGTACACCGGGGTCGAGGCCTGGAGGCGGTGGCGCTCGCCCAAACGCTTTTGCAGGTCGGGCAGGGTCACCGGCTCCTTGTCGAAAAAGACATCGCCCGTCGCATTGACCGCAAGGTTGATCATGTCCGGCTTGAAATCGCTCTGGGAGGCGGTGGCGACCGGGAGGTTGACGCCGATCGTCTGCTGCCTGGTCATGGTCAGGCTGACCATCATGAAGGACGCCAGCAGGAAGAACATCACGTCAATCAGCGGGATGATCTCCAGCCGGGTGCGGCGGACGGGCAGGGGCGAGCGGATTTTCATCGGGCGTCGACACCGGGGTTCCCGGAGGGGACTCGGCCTCCCTCAGTCAGGCCTTTGCGGCCGGCGAGTATGAGCACGTTGTTGGCGGCGGCCTCGAGGTCGAACTGGAGGGAGGCGAGCCGGCTGTGGAAATAGTTCATCGGGATCAGCGTCACGATCGCGATGCCAAGGCCGGCGGCGGTGGCGATGAGGGCCTCGCCGATGCCGCCGGTGACTTTTTCCACCGCGAGTTCGGCCGATCCGATGGAGCTGAACGAGCCCATGATGCCGGTGACGGTGCCGAGCAGGCCCAGGAGCGGGCCCAGGGTGACGATGGTGTCCATGGCCCCCAGAAACCGCCCCGCCCCGCGCAGCTCCTGGCCAGAGGCGACCTGCAGGGCACCTTCCATGGAGGTGTGCGGATGGTTGAGCCCGTGATGAACCATGCGGACGACCGGATCGGCCGCGCGGGCCGACCGGCTGACCGCCCCGGGCAAATCGCCCTCCTCCAGAGCCGCATAGACCGATTCCAGCACCCGCGGCGCGCGCTTGAGCGCCGTGGACGACCACCAGAAGATCCGCTCCACGATGAGGCAGACCGCGACCACCGCCACCACCAGGATGGGATACATGATCGGGCCGCCCCGGATGAAGAAATCGACAAGAATGTTTCCGAAAAGCATGGGATGGACGATGGCAGTGCCCGGCGGCAGGCGCGGGCGGAAAAGGATCAACGCAGTTTGAAGTGAACCGGCAGCCGGAAGGTCCCGACCTGCCCCGACGCAGCCCGCCAGTGCCGGCGCACCCACTGGGAGGCGGCCCGGTCGAGTTCCGAATAGCCGCTGCTGCGGCTGACCGAGGCGCTGGCGACCCGTCCGTCAGCGCCGAAGACAAGACTCAGCTGCACCGTGCCCTGCTGGCCCCGGCTCCGGGCCTGGGCCGGATACGGAGGGGTGGGGAAATACCCGGTTCCGCGCGCCGCGCCACCCGCGCCGTCTCCGGAACTGCCTCCGGAACCGGCCCGCGCCCCCCCCCCCGACGCGCCGATCGACGCGCCTCCCGACGGACCGGCGGACTTTTTCACCGCCGCCGGACGGGCCGGCGGATTCGGCGATGGAGGGGGAGGAGAGGGGCGCTGCGGGCTCGCCATGGATTCAACCGGGGCGGCCGCGGGGATTTGAAAGACGTCGTCCCGGGTCAGCACCTCCACCGGCTCCGGCAGGTCGCGGAACTCCGGCACCGCCCCACTCAACTCCGATGCCTCCAAAGCGGCCTCCGGCACCGACGCTTCCGCCGCCGCCGGAGCCGAGGCCGCCTCTTCCATCAACCCCGCCAGCTCCACCATCGCCAGCTCCACCGCAACATCGGCTCCGCTCACCGCCAACCGCGCCTGCTTCCACTCCAGGGGCCGCAGCAGACCGATCAGACCAACCACCAAAAAGAAGCCAGCCACCGCCAGCGTCCAACTGAGCACCAGCAGCGGCCGCTCCCGCACCACCACCTGCCGCCCACACCGCCACCGGTCGACCGCCCCTCCCCAGCCACCCACGCACCACCCGCCTCCAGACGACACGGCGTCCGGGACCCTGACAGGCGAAGAAACAGAAAACATACAATTCACCGGCCGAATCGTCGCCGGCCGGAGTCCACTCAAAAACACGAAACCCATGGTGTCAAAATGCTATTGCGACACAGTCGCATATTTTGCTTGCACCCCTCCGCGCTTTCCGCATACTCGGCGCTCTCGCGATTGAGACTTAATCCCAAATAACCATGAAACACCACCCACCGCAACCTTTCGTTCCCTCCCCGACTGCCGGCCGTTCCGCACAGCTCCTGGCCATGGGCATGGCTTTGGGCGGACTGGCGGCGATCGGCAGTCCGGTGACCGCCCAGGAGGCGGTGACGGCGGCCGCGACAGCCCCGGCTGAAGCCACCGATCTCGCTCCGGTCACGGTGATCGGCGAGGCGGCGCAGATCCCGCGGATAGCGGGTTCGGCGGCGGTGATCGACCAGCAGCAGATCCAGCGGCAGAGCTACACCAATCCGAACCGGGTTTTGCAGCAGGTGCCGGGGGTATACGTGCGGGAGGAGGATGGATTCGGCAATTTCCCCAACATTTCGCTGCGGGGAGCGGACGGTGGGCGCAGCTCCAAGCTGACCATTCTGGAGGATGGGATCATGATGGCCCCGGCTCCGTATTCGGCACCGGCGGCGTATTACACGCCGCGGATCGGGCGCATGAGTGGGGTGGAGGTGTTGAAGGGGTCCAGCCAGGTGCGCTTCGGCCCGCAGACAACCGGCGGGGTCATCAACTACCTGTCGACGCCATTCCTCGACCTTCCGGAAAGTCCCGCGGCCGAGGCATCCGGACCCGGTGCCAAAAACCCCGGGGGCAAGAACCCGGGTGCATCCTCTGGCAAGACACTGGCGGCGGCGACCGATGCCGTCGGCCCGGAAGCAGCCAGCGAAGGATACCTGAAGACGACCTACGGCTCCTTCAACACCTGGACCAACCACGGGTGGTGGGGGCGCACGCAGCAGACCGAGGCCGGCACCGTCGGCATGGTGCTGGAACTTTTCCACAATCAGTCGGACGGCTTCCGCGACATCGACCGGGTCGGTGGCGACACCGGGTTCACCACCCTCGAGCCGATGGTGCGCCTGTTCTGGGAGCCGGACACCCTGCTCGATCAGCGCTTCGAGTTCCGTTTCGGCTACAGCTATTTTGACGCGGACGAAACGTATCTCGGGCTCGCCGATGACGACCTGCGGCGGGACCCGCTGCGCCGGTACGTATCGACCCAGTTCGACACCATGCGCAGCGACCAGTTCCGCTATTCGCTGCATCACACGATGCGGCCGGCCGACAACGTGCGGGTCGAAACCGCGGCGTATTACACCTCGTTCGCGCGCGACTGGTACAAGCTCGACAACGTGCGCGACACCACCGGCAAGGACCATTCGCTCTCCAGTGCGCTGGGGGTGCCGGGCGTGGGTTACGACATCGTGCGCGGCCGCGGGGCCGGGTCTTGGAAAATCCGCTCCAACGATCGCGAGTATGACACCGCGGGCGTCCAGTCGCGGGTTGACTGGGGGTTCGAGACCGGCTCGGTGGAGCATGCGTTGAGCGTGGGCGCGCGCCTGCATTACGATGAATCCAGCCGCTTTCAGCGTGACGACCGGGTCAGCGTGGACGGCTCCGGCCGCGTGCTCGGCATCAAGCGCGGCCGCCAGGGCGAAGCCGGCAACCGCGAGGAGAACGTGCTCGCGTACTCGATGTTCATCGAAGACAGCATTACGCTCGGCCGCCTGACGGTGAAACCGGGACTGCGGTGGGAGCACATGGAAATGGAATACAAGGATGGAGCCACTTCCGGCGACCTCAGCCGCGTGCTCGGCAGCGACTCCGGCAGCCTGGACGAACTGGCCCCCGGCGTGGGCTTGGTTTACGAACTCGATCCCGTCTGGAGCCTCTTTGGCGGCTACTACCGCGGGATTTCGACCCCCGCTCCTCGCGAATTCCTGCTCGACGACACCGACGTAGAGCAGAGCCACGGCTACGAATTCGGGGTGCGCCACTACGGTGAGAGTGTGCAGGCGGAATTGATCGGATTCCTCACCGACTTCGACAACCTGATCGTCCGCGACAGCCTCGGTGGCGCCGGCTCGACCGAAGACAGCAACGTCGGTTCGGCCGAGGTCTATGGACTGGAGTTCGCCGCCCGCTGGGACGCGCTCGCCGCGGCCCGGAGCGACTGGCGGCTGCCGCTCCGCGTCGGTGCCACCTACACCCATTCTGAAATCACCTCCGCCGCCGCTTCCGGCGACGCCGCGTCGATCTTCAGCGGCGGCCGCCCCGGCCACGAACTCCCCTACATCCCGGAATTTACCGCCACCGCCGGCCTCGGCCTGGAATACCGCGGCTTCGGGATCTACCTCGACGCCACCTACACCGGCGAAATGTATGGCACGGCCTCCAACTCCACCGAGCAGGTCGATTTCGGCGGCAAACCGGACGCCCGCTACGGCCAGACCGAAGACGCCATCATCGTCGATCTTTCGATGCAGTATCAAGTCAATGAAAACGTCCGACTCGTCGCCGGCGTCAGCAACCTGACCGGGGAGGAATACATCACCAGCCGCCTGCCCCACGGCGCGCGCAGCAACCAGCCGCGCTCGTACTTCGGCGGCGTGGAAATCCGGTTTTAAGCCGGCTGCCGGCAGGAACCACGGCTGCTTCAGGCGGGAATTGAAGCAGCCTTTTTGTGCGGCGGGGTTTTGACTCGACGGGGATTGGCATGGAGGATGAGGGAATGGGCCGGACGACGGCCGGATTTATGGTTTTCCGCTTCTTCCCCCCCCCTCCCCGCCGACGGTGGATCCGCCTCGCCGCCGCGACTGGCATGCTCGCGGCGGCGGCGGCCGGGGCCACGGCGCGCGACCTCGACCTGCTGCCGCCGGAACCAGGAGGCCCGCCCCGCCTGTCGAGCGGCCTCGTCGACGGCACCCTGCGGTGCCTCGAGGCATCCGACGACCTCGTTTCCTGGACCGAAGCGGCGCGGCTGCACGATGCCGTGCGGGCGTTTCCGGCTCCGGGATTCCGCGGCCGGGCCGGGCGGTACTACCGCATGGTCACCGGACCGCGCGGGGCGACGGATGACTGGAAAAACCAGCTGCTCTTTCCCGACGAGCCGTTTCGCGCCGAGGCCCACTACGACACGCCGCGCTGGGTGAAATTTGCGATCGTGCTCAACGATCCCGGGCGGGTTCATTTCCAGGACAGCGGGAAACATCCGTTTCACTATGAATTCGCGACCCAACGGCTGGCCCCGTTCATCGGCCTGAGCCGGCCCGCATTCGATGCGCTCTCGCTCCGGCGCACCGGACAGCAGGTCGTGCTCGGCACCGTACTTTTCCCGCCGCGGCCGAACTTCGTCGAATACGCGGTGCAGTTCGTCGGGCTGGACGCGTACACGCCGGATGAAATCTCCGGCTGGTTCGACGCGGTCAAGGCAGCGGTGCATGCCGAGTCGGGCGCGGGGGCCGTGTACATGCCCGCGTACGAACAACTGGCGGCGACGCGGGATCACGCCGCGGAGTTCGCCGCGCGCGGGATCACAGTGACGTCGCTCGACCGCTGGGTGCGGACCAGCCACGTTTACGCCTCGGGCTGGGGGCTGGGGTGCCTGAAGTTCTTCCCGGCCGCGGAGATCGCTGCGGCCTTTGCCGACGGGCGGCTGCGGTCCGACGATATCCTGCTGACCGACGGCGTGCCGGCCGAGACGCCGCTCGTCGCGGGCATCGTCTCGCTGCTGCCATCCACGCCGAATGCGCACACCGCGATCCTGGCACAGTCGTTGGGGATTCCGTTTGTCCATGTGCCCGATGCCGCCGGACAGGCGCGGCTGCAGCAACTCGTCGGCCGCAAGATCGTGCTGCGCGCCATGGTCGCATTCGACCAGGGCACGGTCACGGTCATCGACGTCCAGGACACCCTGGAACCGGCGCTGGAGGCAGAACTGCTGGCGCTCAAGGCGCCGACCCCCATCGATTTTGCCCCCAAACAGACGTTCGGCGCGATCAGTGCGCCAACCGCGGCGCTGACCCCGGACGACATCAAATGGTTCGGCGGCAAGGCGTCGAACTACGGGCTGCTCCGGCGCACCATCCCCACCCATTGCCCGGACGCCATCGCGCTTTCGTTCGACCTGTGGGACGCCTTTCTCGACCAGACCCTGCCGGGCGGGGCCACGCTGCGCGCCGAAATCGCCGACCGGCTGACTCCGTTCCCATCGTACCCGCCGGCCATCACTCCGCTCAAAACCGCCCTCGCCGGCATCCGCACCCTCTTCACCGAGACGGCCGACTTCACCGCCGCGCAGCGCCAGTCACTCACCACCGCGCTCGCCGGCTTCACCCCCGGCCGCAAAATCCGGTTCCGCAGCTCGACCAACGTCGAGGACGCGGAAACCTTTACCGGGGCCGGTCTGTATGACAGCTTCAGCGGCTGCCTGCTCGACGACCTTGATGCCGACACCACCGGCCCGAGCGCTTGCAATCCGGGAGAGCCCCAGGAACGCGGCGTCTTTCGGGCCATCCGCAAGGTCTACGCCAGTTTCTACAACGACAATGCGTATCTCGCACGCCTCCGCCACCGAGTCGATGAAACGAAGGTCGGGATGGGCGTGCTGGTGCACCATTCCTTCCCGGACGAGGAGGAGCTGGCCAACGGAGTGGCCACTTTCGACTACCGCTTCAGTTTTGGCTCCAGCCTCAGCGGCCGCATGGTGACGCAGCTCGGGGCCGAGTCGGTGACCAACCCGGACGGCACCTCGCTGCCCGAGGTCGTGGAGGTCTTTGCCTACAACGACTCCGCGGACCTAACGCTGCGCCAATATTCCTCCCGCGTGCCGCTCGGAGCCGCGGTCATGAACTGGCCGGACGACCACCGCGGATTCCTCACGCTCTTCCGCACCGTCGGCCAGGGGTGGCGGCTGCTGCATCCGGAGAAATCAAGCTTCCTGCTCGACTTCGAATACAAAAAAGACGTGAACCTCGGCCTCGTGGTGAAGCAGGTCCGCCCCATCCCGGTCGCCGGCAGCACCACCCCGGCCACCGCCTTCCTGCTCGACGATCCGACCGTCTGGACGGTGGCGCAGAAGGAAGCCGGCGACGTCTTTGGCAACCACCGGCTCAAATCGCTCTGGCGGCTGCACGCCCGGCCGCTGCGAATGACCGCGACCAGTCTGGCCGGCGGGATCTACGGAGCCGGCACGCTGGAGTACGTCGAGAACGGCTCGCTCGCCACGCTGAGCGGGCCGCTTTCCGGCTGGCCGGTGGCCGGCCACAGCGCCGATGGCACGGTGAACCGATGGACTATCGGCCAGGGCGCGGACCGCCGCGCGTGGGAGCTGGAGACGCCGCTCACCACCACCGTGACGGGAGCGACGCCGCCGGTATTTACCCTCAACGATTTCGACCCCATGGTCACCGTCACCTATGCCACGCCCATGCCGACGGTCGACTACGACGGCACCATCAGGACCACCACCACCGACGTCGCCTTTCTGGAGCCGCGGCGGGCGGTCAGCCCCGGCTCCACCCTCGTCCGGCGCTCGCTCCCGCACGGCCGCGGACTGCGGGTGGAGACGTCGTTCTACTGGCCGGACGAGCCTCCGCTGGCCGCCGGCTACACCGCTCCCCTCGTGCGGTTCGAGGAGACGAAAATCGTCAACCTGACGACCGGTCCCATCGTGCTGCGAGGCTACTATTCGCAGACGTACCGTCCCGGACACCATAACTTCACCGAAGACTTCATTTTCGAACCCGGGCTTGAGCCCGGCCTGCCGGCCGCCACGCTGGCGGAGCTGGCGGCCATGGACATCCAGTACCTCCACATCCAGGCCGGTTTCGCTGAACCCGTCTTCCATGTGGTGGGGATGGACGGCCGGCTGCGAAAGCTGTGAAAGAATCGTCGGTCCACCAGCGGAGACGCGCTAGGCTGGGCCCCACCCCGCCATGTCCCGCGACCGCCTGCCCCTCGACCGCCGCCTGCGCCAGGAAATCCTGTTTGCGCGGGAGCGGGTGTATCGTTTTGGACAGCCGACGCCGATAGAGCGGCTGGTCCTGCCCGGGCCGGAGCCGCAGCCGGAAATCTGGGTGAAGCGCGAAGACCTCTCGGCCGTGAAGTCGTACAAATGGCGCGGCGCCTGCAACCGCATGGCCGTGCTCACCCCGGACGAGCGGGCGCGCGGCGTGGTCACCGCCTCGGCGGGCAACCACGCCCAGGGCATCGCGCTGGCCGCCCGGACGCTCGGAATCAAGGCCCGCGTCTTCATGCCGCGCTCGACCCCGCGCGTCAAACAACAGGCGGTGCGACAGCACGGCGGCGACTGGGTCGAGATCGTGCTGGCCGGCGACAGTTACGACGAGGCCGTGGCGGCCGCCCGCGAGGATGAGCGGGCCCACAGTCTGGTCTACATGCAGGCCTACGACGATCTCCGAGTGATGGCCGGCCAGGGCACGCTGGCCGACGAGGTCGTGCTCTCCGGCCATGGCCCGTTTGACGCCGCGTTTTTGCAGGTCGGAGGCGGCGGCATGATCGCGGGCGTGTCGATCTGGCTGAAGACGTACTGGCCGGAAATCGAACTGATCGGCGTCGAGGGAGTGGGCCAGGCGTCGATGCAGGCCGCCCTGGCCGCCGGCCGCCCGGTGCCGCTGGAGCACCTGGATATTTTCTGCGACGGGACCGCTGTCCGGCAGGCCGGGGAGCTGCCGTTCGACGTCTGCCGGGAGACGCTGGCCCGCATCGTAACCGTGACCAACGCCGAAGTCAGCCGGGCCATGCGCGTGCTCTGGGAGGCGCTGCGATGCATCTCCGAACCGTCCGGCGCGATGGGCCTCGCCGCCGTGATCAAACACCGCGCAGCGCTCGCCGGCCGGCGCGTTCTGATCGTGATCACCGGAGCGAACATCGACTTTCTCCAGCTGGGCCTGATCGCCCAGTCGGAAGGCGCGGCCAGCCTGGCCGCGCGCACCCTGCGCATCCGCCTCGACGAACGGCCCGGCACCATGCTCGCGCTGCTCGACACCTGTTTCGCCGGCCTGAACATCGCCGATTTCCAGTACGGGAAAAATCATCCCACCGAGGCGTGGCCCGCCTTCACCATCAGCGCGGACGACCCCGCCGTGCTGGCGGCGCTGCCCGCGCGGCTCGACGCCCACGGTTTCGACTGGGAGGATCTGACCGGCGCGACCGACATCGCCTTTCGCGCCATCCCGCTGCGGGGCGACCTGCTCGAATGCCCGCTGTTCCTGCAGTTGGAGTTTTACGAGCGGCCCGGTGCCCTCCATGCGTTTCTGGACAAGGTGATCCGCGGCTGGGCGAGCCTGTGTTATTTTAACTACCGCCAGTCCGGCGAACGCGTCGGCCGCGCCTTGATCGGGCTGGATTTCCAGGACGGGGCCGCCCGCGGTGCCTTCCTCGCCGCGCTGCCCGAACACGGCGACGGCTACCGCTCGTGCCGGCCAGTGGAGCCGGGCACGGCCGCCCGCCTGGCGAGGGCGTGAACGCCCGGGGGATTGGGACAAGCCATTTGCGATCCCACCAGCACCCGCTACGATGGCCGCCATCATGCCAGGAACCGTGTTGTTTATGTGGAGGGCTGTCTGCCTTGCCGTGGCCGTTGTGGGGGGAATGGGCTGCACCAGCGCCCAGAACCCACCCTCAAACGCCTATCTCGTCGTGGATGCCAGCACGAACAAAATCCTGATGGCACAAAATGCCGGGAAGAAGCTCCCCGTGGCCAGCCTCACCAAGATCGCCACAGCCTGCGTGGTGCTGGACTGGGCTGAACTCACCGGCGCGGACCTGGATCAGCGGGCACCCATCCCTCCATCGGCCGCCGCCCTGACGCCGAATCCGTTCGGATTCGCGCCCGGCGACACCATCTCGCTGCGGGATGCGATCGGTTGCGCCATGCTGGGCAGCGACAACATCGCCGCCGAAACCCTGGCCTGGCACATCGGTGCCGACATTCAGCGCCGCACCGGCAAGGGGGGAACGCCATTCTCCCTCTTCGTCAAACAAATGAACAGCCTGGCTTCCAAGCTGGGGATGCACGACACCCGGTTTCTCAATCCCCACGGCCTGGACAACTCCCGGTCCGTCCCCGTGTCCACCGCGGCCGACATGGCCCGCCTGACCCTGTACGCCCAGAAAAAGCCCGCCTTCAACTTCTACACCTCCCAGAAGGAGCGCCGGATCACCTTTTACCGCGGCGGTGTGGACCGCCAGATGTTCCTCCTGAAAAACCTGAACACCGCCGTCGGCCGCGACGGCGTCGACGGGGTGAAAACCGGCACTACCGCCCGCGCGGGCGAATGCCTGATCCTCTCGGCCGAGCGCAAACCCGACGTGGTCCGGGAGAGCGAGGAAAAAACGACGATCTACCCGCGGCGGCTCGTCGTCGTGCTGCTCGGCTCCCAAAACCGGTTCGCCGAAGGTGGGGCGCTGCTGGCCCAGGGCTGGGCCCGTTATGACCAATGGACCGCAGGCGGCCGGGTCATCGCCAGCAACGACGAACTGCTCGATCCCGCCCCCGCCCCCGCGGACGGCCCCGGCCGCTAGCGCGTCCCGGCGGATCCCGCGTAATTTTCCCCCTGGACGGCACGCCGTCCGCTTTCATCAACCACCATCTATGAGCGACAAAATCCGTATCGGAGTCTTGAACAGCGGGGGCGATTGTCCCGGCCTGAACGCAGTCATTCACGGCGTCACCGGGGCTGCGCACCAGCTGGGCTGGGAGGTGGTCGGCTTCCGCGACGGCTTTGAAGGGCTGCTGCCCCCGGGCAACCACATGATGCTCGACCCCATCAAGACGGCCGGCATCGCCAAGCTTGGCGGGACCATTCTGGGAACCGTCAACAAGGGCCATTTCGTCTCGATCATCGGCCAGGACAACGTGCAGCGCGTGCCCTCCGAAATCATGGACCAGGCCAAGGCCACCCTCGAGCGCCTCGGCGTCCGCGCCCTCATCGTGGTCGGTGGCGACGGCTCCCTGACCACCGCGCTGCAAATCCAGAAGGAGGGAGTCCCGGTCGTCGGCGTGCCCAAGACCATCGACAACGACCTGGAGGCCACCGCCATGACCTTCGGATTCGATTCCGCCATCACCGCGGTGGTGGATGCGCTCGATCGTCTGAACACCACCGCGGACAGCCATAAGCGGGTCATGGTCCTGGAGGTCATGGGCCGCCATGCCGGATGGATCGCGCTCCACGGCGGCATCGCCGGCGGGGCCGACATCATCCTGGTTCCCGAAATCCCCTTCACCCACGAAAAGGTCGCCGAGGCCGTGCTCGATCGCGAGCGGCGCGGGTACCACAGCACCCTGGTGGTGGTCGCCGAAGGAGCCTGCCCGGTGGGCGGCACCCTCACCGGCACCGACATGGGCGGCAGCGGCCAGATCAGGCTCAAGGGAGTGTCGGACGCGGTGGCGTACGAGATCGAGGCCCGCACCGGCAAGGAAACCCGCTCCTGCATCCTCGGCCACCTGCAACGCGGCGGATCACCGACCGCGCTGGACCGCATCCTTGGCATCCGCTTCGGGGTCAAGGCGGTCAGCCTGATCAAGGAGGGCCTCTTCGGCCACATGGTCAGCTATCAGAGCTACCACGTCGGCTCCGTGCCCATCGAGAAGGCCGTCGAAAAACTCCGGAACGTCGACCCCAACGGCGAGCTGGTCACCTCCGCCAAGGCCATCGGCATCAGCTTTGGGCAACCCTAGCCGCGGCCGGTGCCGCGGAGGGATGCACAAGGCATGATCGGGAATCCGCCATGGCTTGCGCTTCATGATTCCGGCCCCATCCGCGGCCTCCGGCCGCCTCCTTCATCCGACTCCCCCGCCTTCCCCATCCGCCATGTCCCCGATCCTCAGACTCATTCAGAAAAACGCCAAACTCAGCACCGCCGAACTGGCCCAGATGCTGGCGCTCGATCCCGCCGAGGTGGCCACGCAGATCGCCGGGTGGGAGCTGGACGGCACCATCATGGGGTACCAGGCCATTCTCGACCCCGAGAAGTGCGGCCATGACGGCGTGACGGCGCTCATTGAAGTCAGGATCCGCCCCGAACGCGGCGGTGGATTCGACCATCTGGCCGAACGCATCGCTAAATTCGACCAGGTGTCGAGCTGCTACCTGATGAGCGGCGGCTACGATTTGTGCGTGATGGTGACCGGCGACACCCTCCGCGAAGTGGCCCGCTTTGTGGCGGAACGGCTCAGCACCATCGAGGGCGTGCTCAGCACCGCCACCCGGTTCCAGCTGAAAGTGTACAAGCAGAACGGGCTGCTGGCCCGGCAGGAAACGGGCAACGAGCGGCTCGCGGTCACCCCGTGACCACGCACCAGCCGGCGGCCGAATTCCTGCGCGGAGGCCCCGGACGGAAGCGGGGAACGGACCGGACGGGCGGAAGACCGGACCCGGCTCACTCCGGATAGCCGATGTAGCCGGTCGGCTTCACGGTGACGGTGCCGCGTTCGGCCAGCCCGTTGAAGGTCGCCTCGACCTCGTCCGGCCGCAGCCGCCCGCCGAACTGCCCCTGGATGTGGGAGAGCAGCGTGGCCTTCTTTTTAGGTCGGTTGGATTTGTTCTTTCCCAGCCTTTCGGCGATGCGGGCGATGCGATCGTCCAGCGACGGCACCACCTTGACCGCTGATGGTGCCTTCACCGCCGGCGGCTGGTCCGCGGACCCGGCGGCCGCCCGCGTGGCTTTCCCCCGCAGCACCGGCACCCCCGTAAGCGAATCGTGCCGTGACGCGGGCACGCCGCACTCCTGGAGATGGGCGATCAGGGCGTCGAACCCCTTGTCCTTGGAGACGATGTGAACGGCGAGGCCGGGCTGCCGCTCGACCGCGCGCCCGACCAGGCAGGCGAGCACGAAATCCAGCGAGTTGCGGCCCTGCACCTGGTTTTGCACCAGTTTGACCTGCTCGGGGGGCAGCCGGCGCAGCGCCTCCACTAGCCCGAGTGGAAGCGATTTTTGCTGCTTTCCAAGCACCAGTGTGAGCGCCGCCGAATGGCCGTCGACCAGGTCGAGATCGGCCTCCCGGACGTTTTCAAAGTCGACAAAAATATGGTGTTCGAAGGTCATGCGCAGAAGAAGCAGAGCGGGATCGGGACCACGGGGCCAACGCGTGCCGCCGGGTTATTTGACGGCTACCGGCCCCTCCTTCACGCTCGCCGGCTGTCCGCGCAGGTGCTGGTCGAAAAACCCGCGCAGCTTGAGAAACAGGTCGTCGCTGACAAACACATGCGACCCGTCCCGCCCAGTCAGCACGGTGCTGGACACGCCGGTTTTTTCCAGGGCGGCATCGAATTCCTCCACCTGCACATAGGGAACGAGTTCGTCCCGGGTGCCGTGAATGTGGAGAAACGGCGGATCGTTGGGGGTGGTGTAGGTGACCGGCGAGGCGGCCCGCGCGAGATCAAGATGCCGGCTCATCGGCCCGCCGAAGAGGCGGGCGATCGGCCCCTTCGGGTCTTCCGCGTCGATCACGCTGCCCTTGCCCGGAAACGTGAGGAAATTGGCGGGCCCGCAATAGTTGGCGACGCTGACGATCGGCGGCGGAGCGGACGGCTCGCCACCGGCAGCCACGCCGACCCGCCCCTCCAACTCCTTCACTCCCTGGCTCGTCCCCAGCAGGCTGACGAGGTGACCGCCGGCGGAGATGCCAAAGAGCGCGATCCGTTGGGGATCGCATCCATGCTCGGCCGCGTGGGCTCCCAGCCAGCGCAGCGCCGCCTTGCCGTCGTGTATCTGCGCGGGCCAGATCGCTTCGCCGGTGAGCCGGTACCCCAGCGAAGCCCCGGCGTACACGCCATCGGCGAGCAGCGGAAAGATCACCCGTCCATCCGTCTTGCTCCCGCCCTCCCAGCCTCCGCCATGAATGAACACGATGAGCGGACGGGGTGCCGCAGCGGGTTTTTCCGGCAGGTAGAGATCCAGCATCTGCCGCGGATTACCGGTTCCTCCGTAGTCCAGATCCGGCACGATTTTCAGCCCGGGCGGGACGGCGGGATCTTCCGCGCAGGCCAAAGGAATCAGAGCCAGAACCCAGAGCGAACGGAGGACCGAACGGATGAACGAGACGGTGATCATGGACGGATTCATAGGCGCGCCCTTCCTCGCCGGCAACCGTCCATCCGGACGCGGGGAGGCGGCCGGTTTGCGGCCACCGCCTGCCGCCCCCCCAGGAAGAGGGAGGCCCGCTCGCAAACCTGCGGCGGTCGTGACCCCGCATGCCATTCTAACCAAACAGTAATGTTGGAGCATTTGCGCCACCGGCGATGGAATCCTACGATTGGATCAGTCTCCATCGGAACCAAAAATTTCTCCCGCACCCCCGCCAACCAGATGCACTCCATTAACTTCAAACCCCGGCCGACTTGGCGCGATGGTTTTTTGCTCCTGTCTTTGGGCCTCTGGGGATCCTGCCTGGTGCCATCCGTTCACGCGAGCACCCATTACGGCAGCTTGAACAACTTCGACACCGTCAATGACACCGGCGAGGTGTGTCATGGATTTGAAATCGAGTTGGAAGACCTGCGCACCGCCGACGTGACCTATACGTACGACTGGAACCATTACGGCACGCCCCGGCTCAGCGAGGACAGTCCGGCCGATGGGCCTCCCCGCACCCTGGTGCGCTGGGAAAGCGGCAGGAATCCAGACGGCTCGTGGGCCGCGCACACGGCCGTGCCAACCTCGGTCATCGCCCCGACTGACGGCCACCAATTCACAAATCCCGGCGTGAACTTTGGCGGGGAGCATTTCGGGGTCGGGTACCGCGTGGTCCCGACCGCCGTCCGTTATTACTGGCTGCTCGATGACGGGGCGGGTCATCTGGTACGCGGGCCGCAGGTCCTGGTCTCCACCCCAGTGTTTTTTGTCTCGCCTGCGCTCGGAGGCGGCGTGCAGGTGCAGGCAGAAATTCCCGCTCCTCCAGAGGCTCCAGAGGCGCAGGTGCGGGAATTCGGAAATCCGGTCTGGGTCAAGGAAATCCGCACCACCTCGCACAACGACCGCAAGGTGGGCCTGCGCGACCTGGTTTCCGATGACCCTGACAGTGAAGACGATGTGAACTGGCGGAACAACGAACCGGAGTGGACGCTCAAGGAAAGCGCCAGCTTGGAGACCGCGGGCTGGGTGCCGTTCACCGGCGCGACCCCCGTCTTGGAAGGAAAGCATCACGCAATTATCGAGCCGACCCACGAACGCCGGTTTTTCCGCCTGCAGCAGCCGTAAGCGCAGCTCCAGCCAACCGGCCGAACCACCCGCTTCGGTTGCGAGGCGGGCCTCTGAAGGACGTCCGGAAAGCGTCCCGCCTGAGGGCCTTACCCGCCCAGGGGGACCAGCTCAACGGCTCCGGCATCCGCCGCCGCCCCGGCCGGACGGGAGACCCCCCGCTGATCCACGTCGATGACCGGCGCGGGCCCGGGCACCCCGGTGTCAACCACGGGCGACTCGGGGCTGGGCGCGTGGGTGGGCAGCAAGCCGCCATTCGCTTCGAGCGGTCCCAGGCCCGCCGCCAACGGCCCGGCCAGGGTGCCTGACTGGTCCCCGGGCTGGTTAAAGGCCGCGACCACCGCATCCCCGACGCCGAGGACATTGCCGCCCAGAGAAATCAAGCTGGTTGCGGGCCCGTGTACATCCGCGCCGACCGCCGCGCCCGGGCCGCTCTGGAGATTGCCCGCCATCACACAATTGTGCAGACGCAGGCGGTTCACATTGGCCGCTCCCGGCACGGCAATGGCACCGCCGCTGGCATGGGGGTCGGCGGCCGCGTCGCGATTGGCATGATTCAAGGTGAAGGTGCAGTGCCGCAGCATCGCGTCGGTCCCGACCGCATAGATCGCCCCGCCCCCGGCTCCGGTCGCGATGTTGGCGGAGAACGTGCTGTTTTCGATGGCCGCGCCGGGATCGGGAGCCGACATCTGGTTGAGGAAAAGCGCCCCGCCCGCCCGCGCCTTGTTGTTGACGAAGGTGGAGCCGCTGACCCGCAAGCCGACCCGCGCCGAGACCGCCCCGCCGTTGCCCACGGGCAGCGCCTCATTCGAATCAAACAGGCATCCCCGCAGCTCGGCCGCTCCGTGAAAGGAGTGAATCGCCCCCCCCCCGGCGGGCGCCACGTTCTGCCTGAACTCACAGCGCTCCACCAGCGCCGGTGTGCTACCCAGATGCAGCGCCCCGCCCTCCAGCAGGGTGGAGCGGTTGCCGGTAAACACGCAGTCCCGCAGGGTGACCTGGTGGCCGGGGCCACCCATCGACACCGCTCCTCCCCACCGTCCCTCGTTACCGGTGAAATCACAGCGTTCGATGAGCAGCGTGGCGGGCCCGGCGGGCCGGAAAAAAACCGCGCCGCCTGGGTGGCCGGTGGACCGGCACCCTGTAAACGCCAGCCGCCGCAGCGTCACTTCGGCCAGCGCCGGCACCTCCAGCGCCAGCCCCGGACCGTCGCCCGCATCAAGCGCCCCGCTGCCGTTGCGATCACCGCTGAGCGTGACCAGCAGCTGCCCGTCACCACCCTCCGGCGGCCCCTCAATCACCATCGACCGCCGCACCGCCGGCAGCGTCTCGTTCAGCACCAGCGTGCGCGCCACCGCGAAAAACACCGGGTCGAAATCCACCACCGCCGGCAGCTCCGCAGGCACCGCGGAGGCGTCCAACAGCGCCTGATGCAATGAACCCGGACCGCTGGCCGCGTCCGTGGTCACCGTCAGGGTGACCGCCGCAGCCGGGAGGGAGAATCCGCAGACCAAAACGGCGGCCGTGCGCAGGACGGGGAAGGAAAACAAACAGGCAGGCATCATGTGAATACCGTGGAAATAGCGCGGCCCTCCCGGGGTGTCATCCTCAAATAAACCGGAATGCACACGAGGCGGCCGCCGCCCGATTCCGTGCTTGCCCGCTCCCCGATGCCGCGCATGGGTGGTCCTATGTCGCAACCCGATCCCACTCCGCAAAAACCCGGCTTCATCGGTGAAAACCCCAGCTGGGGAACCACCTGCCTGGCCGGATTCGCCATCGTCGCGGTCGTCCTTTCGTCAATTATCCTGTTTCTCCGCTGAACGCAGAGCGATGAGCGCCGCTGGGCCGGCCCCGCCCCTGCCTCCCGCCGCTCCGGGCCGGATGCCGTCTTCTTGGAGCATTGCTGCGCAAAATTTTCCAGCACATCCACCGGCACTCCAGCCGGCCGGCTGGCGCGCCCCGGCCCGGACCACGCCGGTGCCGGCGAACTCCCCGCAATCCGACCGCTCGGCACCCCCGCATTTTTGTGACTGGCGAATGCCTCGTGGTGGCCTAGAACCTGCTTTTTATCCGATTTCCATCCGTCGCCAACCCCGCTTTTACGATGCCTCATCACCTTCGCTTCAACGCCACCCCTTCCCTCCCCCCCGCCCTCGAACCGCTGCGGGAAATCGCCTTCAACCTCTGGTGGGCCTGGAACTCCAAAGCCCGGTGGCTCTTCTGGCACCTCGACCCCGTCCTCTGGGAAAAGGTCAATCACAGCCCGCTGAAAATGATCCAGCAGGTCAGCCAGGCCAGGCTGGAGGTGGTCGCGAAAGATGACGATTTCCTCCACCCTCTGGCCACCGTGCATGCCGACTTGAAGGCGTATCTGGCCGCCACCGACACCTGGGCGGCCACCCGCAAGGTCCCGTTCTCCGCCAAGAACCCGGTCTGCTACCTCTCCGCGGAATTCGGCTTCCACGAGAGCATCCCCATCTACTCCGGCGGCCTCGGCATCCTCTCGGGCGACCATACCAAGGCCGCCAGCGACCTCGGCCTGCCCTTCGTCGGCATCTCCCTGCTGTATCGCCACGGGTATTTCAAACAGCAAATCACCCGCGAAGGCCGCCAGGAAGCCATCGATCTGAACCAGAATTTCCGCCAAGTGCCGGTGAGCGAGGCCATGCGCGATGGTGCCCCCATCGTCTTTTCACTCAACCTGCCCGATGGAGCCGTGGCCGTGAAGGTCTGGGAAATGCAAATCGGCCGGGTCACGCTCTATCTGCTCGACACCGACCTGCCCGAGAACCGGCCCGAGGACCGCGGCATCACCGCCCAGCTGTACGGCGGCGACAAGGAAATGCGCATGAAGCAGGAGGTCGTCCTCGGCATCGGCGGCAAGCGCACCATGAACGCCCTCGACATCGAGCCGGCGGTCTGGCACATGAACGAAGGGCACTCCGCCTTCCTCGCCCTCGAGCGCATCCGCCAGCGCGTGGAAAAGCAGGGGCTCGAGTTCAGCTCCGCCCTCCAGGTGGTGGCCGCCTCCACCGTCTTCACCACGCACACGCCCGTGCCGGCTGGCAACGAAGTCTTCCACATCGACATGATGCGGCGGTACTTCGGCTCTTTCGCGGAGGAGCTGGGCATCGGCTTCGACCGGCTCATGTCCTTCGGCCAACCGCCGACCGGGGCGAATCCGGACGAGTTCTCCATGACCATCCTGGCGCTGCGCACCAGCCGCCACGCCAACGGCGTCAGCAAGATCCACGGCCACGTCAGCCGCGGCATGTGGAACCACGTATGGGAAGGCGTGCCCGAGGACGAGGTGCCCATCACCAGCATCACCAACGGCATCCACACCCGCACCTGGCTCGCCCCGGAGATCGCCGCCCTCTACGACAAGTACCTCGGCACCGACTGGGACCAGCACCTCAACGACCGCGACTACTGGCGCCGGGTCATCGAAATTCCGGACAAGGAACTCTGGGAAACTCACCAGTCGCTGAAAAAACGGCTCGTTGAATTCGTCCGTGTCCGCCTGCGCCGCCAGCGCGAGCGCAATGCCGAAGCGCCCGACCGTCTGCGCGAGGTGAACAACCTGCTCGACCCGGAGATCCTCACCATCGGCTTCGCCCGCCGCTTCGCGACCTACAAACGCGCCCTCCTCCTTTTCTCCCAGCCCGAAAGGCTCAAGGCGCTGCTCAACCATCCCGAACGCCCGGTGCAGTTTCTCTTCGCGGGCAAGGCCCACCCGGCCGACGGACTCGGCCAGGAATTCATCCGCAAGGTGGTGGAGTTCTCCGAGATGGAAGGCCTCAAGCACCGCGTCGTCTTTATCGAGGACTACGACGCCTGTATCGGACGCCGCCTATACCAGGGCGTCGACCTCTGGCTGAACAATCCGTTGCGACCGATGGAGGCCAGCGGCACCTCGGGCATGAAACCGCCCCCGAACGGCGGCCTCAACCTTTCCGTGCTCGACGGCTGGTGGGACGAAGCCTGGAACGGCCGGAACGGCTGGGCCATCGGCGAGGAAATCAAGGACGGCTCGATGGAATTTCAGAACGAGGTGGACGCGGAAAGCCTCTACTCGATCCTCGAAAACCAAGTCACCCCACTCTTCTACGCGTGGCCCGACGGCCGCCTCCCGCTCGCTTGGCTCCAACTCATGCGGGACTCGATGCGCACGGTCACTCCGCAGTTCAACACCCACCGCATGGTCGAGGAATACACCATCCGCCTCTACGAACCCGCCGCCGCCGCCGCCCGCCGCCTGGCGTCCAACTCATGCCTGCCCGCCCGCGCCCTGCGCGACTGGAAGGAGGACATGCGCCGACGCTGGCCCGAGGTGCGCATCGAGGAGGCCCACCTGGAAGGCGGGGACCTCTCGAACGTGCCCGTCGGCTCGCCGGTCAAGGTGCTGGCCCGCATCCACCTCGGCGAAATCAATCCCGAACACGTCGCCGTCCAGGCCTGCCTCGGCCGCGGCGAGGGCGAGGACGTGGGATGCTACACCATGATCCCGCTCGCCTCCGCCCCAGGGGTCGGCCCGCCGGGCGTGCACCACTTCGAGGGCATGGTCACCGTGCAGGACAGCGGGGAGTTCGCCCTCGCCCTGCGCGTCATCCCCCGCCACGAACACCTCACCCAGGCCCACGAACTCCGGCTCATCCGCTGGATGTAGCCGAGTGTTTCCTTTTGACCTCGTGGGCCGCTCACCCGGCCGGGCGCGGGCCGCTCCACGACCGCTGAGCGCTCCGCGTCCACGTCCCGACCCTCGCCGCTCTCCCAATTCTCATCGAATTCTGGCACAAGGCTGATCCGCGCGCGCATTGGTCCGCTACGGCCCGAGTCCGTCGCCGCCATGCAGGCGTTCACACGCCGCGGCGACTTCGCCACCGACGTATCTCAGCCCGGCTCCCCTGTCCCCTACGCGGCGATGTGCGCCACGGCCTCGCCGAAGTCGGGCGCGCGGAATTCGGCCTCCCCCACCCCGCCGGCCACCCGCGCGGTGGCCAGTGCCTGCACTGGCGCGTCGATCGCCTCGTCCGTCAGCTGCCAGGTGCCGAAGTGCAGGCCCAGGCTGCGGCGCGCGCCCAGGTCGCGGTGCGCCTGGACGGCCTCCTCGGGGTTCATGTGCATCGTCTTCATAAACCAGCGGGGCTCATAGGCGCCGATCGGCAGCAGGGCGAGGTCGGGGGCGCCCAGACGACGACGTGTTTCCGTAAAATGCGTCCCGTAGCCGGTGTCGCCGCCGAAATACACCCGGGTTCCAGCGGCCTCGATCATGAACGCCCCCCAGAGCGTGGCGTTGCGTCCGTGACCGCCGCGATTGGACCAATGCACCGCGGGGGTGAAGGTGACGCGTGTGCCGCCTTCCTCGTGGGACTGCCACCAGTCGAGCTCGGCCGAGCGGGTCAGCCCGTGAGCCTCGAGAAAGGCGCGGTTTCCGAGCCCCGTCACAATCGTCGGCTGACTATGGGCCTCCAGGCGGCGCAGCGTCGGCAGATCCAGGTGATCGTAATGGTTGTGGCTGAGCAGCACGAGGTCAATGGGAGGCAGATCTTCCCACGCGATGGCCGGCGGGCGGACGCGTTTCGGCCCGGCCCACGTCACCGGACTGCACCGTTCCGACCAGACCGGATCGGTCAGCAGGGTCAGGCCGCGCCACTGGAGGAGAAAAGTGGCATGGCCGACAAAGGTGGCCGTGACTTCGCCGTCCCGCACCGGAGCCGCCGGAGCCGCGGCCAGCGGCAGCGGGTGGAGCCCGGGCGCAGCCGTTTCCGGCCAGGGCGCAGCCCCGCCGGCAAACTTCCAGCGCAGCAGGTCGAGAACCGACTTGTCGCCGCCCGCGCCGCCGGGATTGAAGAAGACGCGACCGTCAAAATGATCGCTGACCGGCCCCTGCCAGCCCGGCCCGGCCGAGAGCCAGCCGTCCCGGGCCTTCGATCCGATCCCGACCACCGCCGCGCTTCCGAGGAGCCACCGCAGAGTGCGCCGGCGGGTCAGACGGCGGACGGGATGTTCGGCGGGTGGCAGTGGTGAAGCAGGCATCGTCCAGGTCGATTACGCCGCGGCGAGGAAAGGGTAGTCCACATAGCCGCCCGGCCCCTGTCCGTAAAAGCTCGAGGGTACGGGTTCATTAAGCGGCGCGCCAAGCTGAAACCGGCGCGGCAGGTCCGGATTGGCAATGAACAGCCGGCCCCAGGCGACCGCATCGGCCTGACCCGAGGCAATGGCCGCCTCCGCCGATGCTTGGGAAAACCCCTCGTTGGCAATCAACGGTCCGCCAAATTCGCGTCGGAGCTGCGGGCCCAGCGCGGGTCCATCGTGGTGTTCCCGGGCGCACAGAAAAGCCAGCTTCCGCCGCCCCAGTTCCCGGGCGACGTGACCGAAGGTCGCCGCCGGATCGGAATCCCCCATGCCGTGCGCATCGCCCCGGGGCGCAAGGTGCATGCCCACGCGGTCCGTGCCCCAGACGGAAACGACCGCATCGGTCACCTCCAGCATGAGGCGGGCGCGATTCTCGATCGAACCGCCGTAGTCGTCGGTCCGGCGGTTGCTCGAATCCTGGAGAAACTGGTCGAGCAGGTAGCCGTTGGCCCCGTGAATCTCCACGCCATCGAAGCCGGCGCGTTCGGCATTCGCGGCGCCGACGCGATAGGCGTCGATAATGCCGGGAATCTCGGCCCGCTCCAGCGCCCGCGGCGTGACGAATGGTTTTTCCGGCCGGATCAGGCTGACGTGTCCGGACGGCGCGAGGGCGCTCGGAGCCACCGGCAGGGCGCCGTCGAGATAGACCGGGTCCGAGACCCGCCCGACATGCCAGAGCTGGAGCAGAATCGTGCCCCCGGCCTCATGCACCGCTGAGGTGACCCGCTTCCATCCCTCGACCTGCTCGGCGGACCAGATACCGGGAGTGTCCGGATAGCCGACTCCCATCGGATCCACCGAGGTAGCCTCGGACAAAATCAGTCCGGCTGAGGCGCGCTGGCGATAGTAGTCGGCCATCATCCCGTTTGGCACCCGCCCGGCGCTGGCACGGCAGCGGGTCAGGGGGGCCATGAGGACGCGGTTGGGGAGCGTAAAGGCGCCCAGGCGGAGCGGAGTGAAGAGAATGGACTCGGACATGGATCGTGAGCCGCCTCCCCGGGAAGGCACTTGGGGCGGACGGGCAGCGGTTCCATCATCGCGATCAGGCCGCCTGTCCAGTCGCCCGGAAAACGACGGCGACCTCCCCGAGCCGGACGTTCCTCCACTCCGGGCCGGCGGTCTGCGGGTCAGGCTCCCAGATCGTTTTCCAGCACCACCCGATACCGCGCCTGACCGCTGCGCAGGTGGTCCAGCGCCTCGTTGACCCGCGAGAGCGGAAACGTCTCGGTGACCGGGGCGATCCCGTGACGCGTGCAAAATTCCAGCATGGTGTCGACGGTCGCGGGACTGCCCAAGGGCGATCCCGAGACGGCCTTCTGGCCGGAGATGAGCGGAAAGGCCGCCAGCCCTAGAGGCTCCAGGACCGCGCCCACCGTGTGCAGCCGGCCTTTCGGCTTGAGAGCGGCCACATAGGCGTTCCAGTCGAGCGCCACATTGGTCGTGTTCAGGATGAAGTCGAACGATCCCGCGGCGCCGGCGAGTTCGGCAGCATCGCGCGAGTTGAGCGTGCGGTGGGCGCCCAACTGCAGCGCCTCTTCACGCTTGCTTTCACTGCTGGTGAAAGCCACCACCTCGCAGCCCCAGGCCCGCAGGAATTTCAGCGCCAGGTGGCCGAGTCCGCCGATCCCAATCACGCCGACCCGGTCGGTTGGCCGCACCCCGCAGCTGAGGATCGGACTGAATACGGTGATACCACCGCAAAACAACGGGCCCGCACTCGCCGCCTCCAGCGCCTCAGGTATCGGCGCGGCCCACGTCCAATGCGCTCGAACCCGGGTGGCAAAACCGCCCGGTCGGCCCACGATCGTCCCCTCGGCGGCGCCACACAAATTGTGGTCCCCGGACAGGCACGACGCGCAGGCACCGCAGCTGCCCGAGTTCCAGCCGACGCCGACCCGCTGGCCCACCGTCACCCGCTTCACCTGCGGCCCGGCCTCGACAATCCGGCCGACAATTTCATGCCCCGGCACCAGCGGATAGACGGACATGCCCCAGTCGTTGTCGAGCATCGACAGGTCGCTGTGGCAGATGCCGCACGATTCCACGGCAATTTCCACCTGTTCATCCCCGAGCGGTCCCGGGCTGAATTCATACGGCTGCAGCGGTTGGCCGGCGGCGGTGGCGGCGAAGGCGCGAATCGGTGTGGTCATGGCGGTGCGGAGTGGGGTTGGGAAAAGCAGGCCAAAGGATCAGCCCGATCATTCCCTCCGAGCATACGACGCATCGCGCCCATGGGTAGAACCAGTTGCTGCCTAAATGCTCGAGACCGCCGGCCGGGTCCGAGCCCAACCGCGCGCCCGCTCAGCGCTGCCTGACCAGCAGGCGGGCAAAGGCGCGGTTGTCGGCCGCGGTGCCATCGCCCAGCGGAGTGGAGCTGACGAGAACCCCAGTGCCAGCCCAGCCGGTCAGGGCGCTAGAAAACTGGACCTGATACGAAAGATCGTCGGCATCAAGCTGCCGCCGGAAAGAGAGGGTGAGATACGGCTACGAACCGGCCTCCCCCGGGAGCGACTGGACCGCGCCCGCTGGCAGGGTGCCGGGGGACGCCAGCGGCTGGCCCTGATGCGCGATGGGACTCCTGGGAGGTCGACTTTTTTCGAATCGCTCAAAAGCAAACGCCGGCTGAAGATGGTTAAGGACGTAGCCAAGCGCTTAGGCCAGAAGTGCGCTGGGGAACTCCCCGATGCACTGGCTGCGTTTCCCGAATTGGATCGGTTTGATGTGTACGCGGGCGACGGCCACAGCCATGAGACTTCCAACCTTGGACACCGTTGGGCTGAGAGGCATATTGGTCAGGGAGGAATGACAGCTTCAATCGAGGTACGCATCTGTGGTCGAAGTGCGCACGTTGAATGGTCACCGGCGGACCAACTGCCAGGCGATCAGGGCCAGAAGTGCAAGCAGGCACAGGCCGGGAATCGAGGCGACGGCGCGGATCCACCTGCGCTCCCATCCTCCGAGGCGCCAGCTGGCAACCAGCGGACTGAGGACCAGCGCCACCCCCGGACCAAGAAACCACAGGTTCCGCTGCGCCCACACGGCCGCCAAAAAACCCAGACCCACCACCACTTTGAGCGCATATACCCCCCAATGATTGGGATTGAAGCCGGGTGTCCGTGTGGACGTGGCGGAGGCCCTGCGGTTTCCCGACTCTCCCTCCTCCGCCGCATCGTTGGTCACGCGGAAGGTGGCTCGTCCCGTCAACCAAAACACCAGTACCGACAGCGCCTCGGTGACGAGGCCGGCCAGATAAGTGAATGTCGAGGCGAGGAAGAATCCCGGCAGTTCCCGCCACCGAAACGCCGCCGTCCCCCCCGCGGCGCCCGAGCCGTTCGATCCCAAAACACAACCCCGGTGCCAGCAGGGTCACCACCATCATCAGGTAAAAATCCCAGCTCCAAAACACGTGGTACCGCAGTCCCATGGCCGCTTCGACCATCGATTTCCCTTCCAACACCGGAGGTACAAAAAAGCTCCCGGGCATCCTGAATTCTTTCATGTGCCATGGCAGAATCGTCGCCAACAACCCCAGTGCCGCGAGTCCATTTGGATCCCTCCAGACAGCTGCGCAAGAATTTACATACCCATACCAATTCACATCCCCACCCTCAAAGCCAATCGGATCCGGCTGAATGAACCGGCCGATGCCTGGGTGGTACCAGCGGTGGCGGTAGTGGTAGAGGCCCACTGTCGCGTCGTATTCGCGGCCGGTGAAGAGCGTGCGGGTGCGGGGGGCGGTGGAAACGGGCTGATTGTTGGTATTTCAGACTTGGACGGTGCCGTATTCGTCGTAGGTGTACCGCTCGACCACCGCATTGATGGAGGCGCGGACGAGGGCGGTGGTGGAGCCGAGGTGGTCTTTGGTCAGGTAGTAAGTGGAGGAGGAGGTGAGGCCAACCTGGGCGAGGATTTCATCGACTTGGGGACCGTGGATGAATTTTTCCCGCAACGCGCCATTCGAGCCGGCGATGGTGGCGATGACGTTCCAATTTTGGTCGTACAGGTACCGGATGTCGCCGCCCCCGGTTTGCGTCCGCCGGGCCAGACGGTGGGCGAAGTCGTAGGTGTAGGTGACGTGGTGCCGCTGACCGCCGCGGTGGCCAGGCGGTTGTCGGCGTCGTACGTCAGGGTGCGGGTGCCGTCGGTGAGCAAGTTGCCGCGGGTGTCCCAGGTTTGGCTGGCCGCCCCGACTGTCGCGTATTGGTTGAGCTGGGCGGCGTTGAGGGTGCAGGGGAAAGTGAGGCCAGTCCTTCGCTGGGCGTTGTCATAGGAAAACCCGAAATTCCCCAGGGTACTGGCGATGTTCGAGAGCAGGCTGCGGCTGTTGTAGGAATACGTCAGGGTGGTGCTGTCCGGATAGGTCATGGTCAGCGGACGGCCGGCATTGTCGTAAGTATATGAGACTGTTTTCGATCCACCGGTCGTGCCGCCCGGCTGCACTGACGTCAGCGTCCGGTTCAAGTTGTCGTAGGTCCAGGAGTACGTCCCGGCATTGGCATCGACCACCTGGGTCAGGTTGCCCTCGTCGTCGTAGGTGTAGGACGATCCGCAGGTTGGACAATTTTTAGCGGTGAGCCAGCCGTTGGCGTTGTACGTTCTGAACTGTTCGTTACCCGAGCCGAGGGTTGTCGACCGATTCTTGAACATGACCAAGTCGCCACCCGCGTTGTACTCGCTGATTTCTGTCGTCGCGTTGGGAAAGGTCGTCGTGCTGCGACGGATGGCCGGATCCCAGGCGAACTGGGTGACCTGGTTCTTGGCGTCCTTCACGCTGGTCAGCTCGCCCGCCAAGTTGTAGGTAAATTCAGTGGCAATGGCCGCGCCGCCCGGTGCCGAGGGCGGCTGCGTCATTTTCGTGCGTCGGCCTACGGCATCGTAGCCGAAGGTGGTCACACGGTTGAGCGGGTCGGTCATGGAGGTCAGCAGGCTCCGTCCATTATAGGCATACGTTGTCGTATGGTATAAGGGATTTTTGGCAGTCAGACGTCGGTCGCGGACGTCGTAGGTGAATGTCCATTTCCGGAGATTGGCATCTTCAACCTCGGTGGCATTTCCGTGGGCATCGTAGGTGAAGTTGGTGGTTTGGTTGCGGCGATCCGTGATGGATTCGATCAGTTCGGTGGTAGCGTCATGGGTGTAGACGGTATTTTTGGTTAGAGCATCCTGGAGGTTGGTGATCCGTCGGTAGCCGTCCTTGGTCAGGGTCACGGTCCTCGTATTTCCCGTGTCGAGGGTGATCGTTTCGCTGAGGATTTCGTGGTTGTGGGCACTGTAGGTGAATTCTTTCACCGTGCCCGTTTCGTCGACGATTTGGGTCAAATCGTGGTTACTCCAAGTATAGGTTATTCTGCGGTCTGGGGCATTGACGGCATCGTAGAGCGGGCCTCGATACTCGGTCAATTCGTGAGAGCTGTTGTACTGATAATGGCGCACCCCGTTGAGCGGATCGATGATGTTGGTGACGAGGCCCGGGCCGGCGTACTCGTACTGCCACACCTTGCCGTCTTCGTCGGTCATGGCTGAAGTTCCGAGAAAGTTGTTGTATGTGAACTGCACGAATTGGCCGTTCGGATGCGTCATGCGCGTGACGCGGTCCATGGCGGCGTCGTATTGATACGAGGTGACGTATCCGCGTGGGTTTTTCAGACTGACCATGTTGCCGTCCGCGGCGTAATAATAATACTCCGTCAGATTCAATGGCGCCGGCCCCGCGACTCCGGCCAGCATCCCGGCACCCCAGACACCCGCGGGATGGTAGCCATATCCCCAAACGCGTCCCAATGGGTCGGTCATGCTGGACAGTTTTCCCCCGTTGTCATAGGTGAACGTGAGCGAACGGCTGGAGGCATCCGTGATGCTGGTCACTCGGCCTAGACCGTTGCGATTGTACGTCAGGCGCTGGCCGAGTGGATCCTCAATGTATCGGAGCTGGCCGGTGGACGTGAAGCGGTATTTCCAGCCGAATTTTTCGCACATTTAGTACAGCTTGCCGCCGCTGAGTACCACCGGATCAACCTGTTCGGCACAGCGGCCGGTGGGACAGGTGGGCGGGGGCGGGACGGGATTGGCAGTAGTTGGCTGAAAGGGAGCCGGCGGACCTTTTTCCGGCGCGCTGTTGCTGAGGGCTGCCACCGGCATGAGCACCAACAGGCACAAGAGGAGGCGGGAGTAGGACATAAGGGGGGCGGCTTGGGGCGGATCGTAAGTAGGTGCCAGCGTGGCTGGCGGGCACGGTGGGAGGCACGGCGGCCGACGGAGAGAGCCTTGCGGGGCGGCCGGATCAGAATCCGGTCGCGGAGGCAAGGTTCAGATCGCGATACCGATCCAGGACTTCCAGCGACTCGGTGGCGGCGCGATAAGCGATGGCGCTGACCTCTCCCGGCTTGACCGAAGCGAAAGCGTCGCGGGCTGCCTCGTACTGGCGTTGATAGAAGAGAATGCGCCCCCGCCGCAGGGCCGCCTCGGATGCGGCGCCGGCATACTGGGCGGCGCGTTCCAGCGTGGCCAGAGCGGCGGCTGGATCACCCGCGTGGTACTGGGCGTCCGCCACTTCGCAGAGGCACTCGGCGGGCATGCGTCCGTCGGTCGCAGCCTTGAGACCATAAGCGATGGCCCGGGCATGCCGCGAGTTCTCCCCATCCTCGCCCAAGGTGAATTCATTACGGTAGGGCTGAATGACCTTTACCGGGTTATGCGCGAGTTCGAACGCCGCCCGGGCCTCCGCGAACCGGCGTCCCGCAGAGTACACGTCTCCCAATCCATTGGCATCGTTGGCGGCGGCAAAGGAGCGCTCGGCGGCTGGAAGATCGCCCATGGCAAGGAAAAGCATGCCCTGGAGCGAGGCGTCGTTTTGCTCGCCGGCCAGCCGCAGGGCTTCGTCGAGCATTCCTTGTTTCAGAGCCAGGAGGCACAGGCCTTCCTGGTCCGCAATGGAGGTGAATTCGGCCTCGGCGGTGACGAAGTCCTCCTCTTCCAAAGCGCAGAGCCCCAGACCACGGTGGTCGTTCACCTTCGCGAACGCAGCACGCGCGCCCGGTACGTCCTTGCGACTGAGCGCCACCAAGCCCAATCCACTCCAGTCATTCGCCTTCGTGAACGCGGCGGTCGCTTCGTCAAACCGACGCAGGCCAAGAAAGGTCAGCCCGCGTCCGGAATCATCGCCCGCCTGCTCGAAGTGACTCAGCGCCTGGGCGAAGTTCTTCCGATGATGCGCCACCAACCCGAGTCCACGCTGGTCGCCCACTGCCTGGAAAGCTCGCTCCGCGTCGTCCAACCGCTTTCGCGCCAAGGCCACCATGCCCAGCCCTCGCTGGTCGCCAGCACTGGCGAAATGCTCCGCCGCTGAATCATAGTTGCGCTTCGTAAACTCAATCCAACCAACCGCTTTTTGGCCGTTGTTGATGCCGGCGTAGGCACACCAGCCGACGAGCGCGAATATCGGGAAAAAGCGGAGGAATTTACCCCCCCCTTTATTTTCAGTATGTTAGGGAGTTTAATGGGAGTTTCGGGCGCATGCCCTGACAAGCCATACCGAATATTCCCGAGCCCTGGCAAGGTTTTTCCTTAGTTTTTTAGTAACCGTCTCCCGGATGACCTGATCCTCGCGCAACCGGTCCCTCCGCCCGCCCCCAATCGGGGAGATGGATGGCGCCACGTCACGCGGCCCGCGGCCGCGGGGCGTGCTCAGCCGATTACTTTGCGCCGCTGCCGCCTGAGCCACGCGGCCCGCGGCCGCGGGGCGTGCTCACCGCCGGCGCGCCCGGAGGTCGCGCCCCACCATTTCGCTCACGCGCCGCAGTTTCGCACCCGACGGAGCCCCGGCCGGCGGCGAATTTTCCAGGTGCATCGGCACCCACCCCACGCTTTGCTCCCGGACATCCCAGATCCCACCATGACCAATCCCCGCCACTCCGCCTCGCGTCGTTCCTTTCTCAAGGCCGCCGCTGTGTCCTCCGCCCCGTTCATTCTGCCCTCCGGCCTGCGGGGAGCCGACGCCCCGAGCAAAAAGATCACCATGGGCTTCATCGGCATGGGCAAGCAGAACGCCTACCTCATGCCGTCGTTTCTCGGGCATGACGACAAGACGCAGGTGCTGGCGGTGTGCGACGTGGACACCAACCGCCGCCAAGCGGCGAAGGAGCGGGTCGACGGCTTTTACAAGGAGAAGGACCGCACCGGCGACGCCGCGGCGTACGGCGACTGGCAGGAACTGCTGGCCCGCCAGGACATTGATGCCGTCTGCATTGCCACCCCGGACCACTGGCACGGCCTCCTCACCACCGCCGCTCTGGCCGCCGGCAAGGATGTGTACTGTGAAAAGCCGCTGACCCACACGGTCGAAGAATCCGTTGCGATCATTGAGGGCGTGAAGAAGCACCAGCGCGTGCTCCAGACCGGCTCGATGCAGCGGTCGAGCAAGGAATTCCGCGTCGCCTGCGAACTCGTCCGCAACGGCGTCATCGGAAAAATCTCCCATGTCGAATGCCAGTTCGGGGTGCCCAGCAAGCCGTGCGATCTGCCGGAAGAAGCGGTGGAGCCGGGGCTCGACTGGGACCGCTGGCTCGGGCCCGCGCCGATGCGGCCCTATAATTCGATCCTCGCCCCGCGCGGCCTGCACGACCATTTCCCGATGTGGCGGCTGTACAGTGAATACGCCGCCGGCTACGTCGGCGACTGGGGTGCCCACCACCTCGACATCGCCCAGTGGGGCCTGGGCATGGACGAAAGCGGCCCGGTCGAAATCATCGCGGCCAAACCAGGGGCCACCGAAGGTGCCGTCCTGAAGTATGCCAGCGGCATCACCGTGAAACACCTCAACAATGGCTACGGCGTGCATTTTTACGGCGACGCCGGCGAGGTGAAGGTCAACCGCGGCAGGTTCGAACTCATCCTCAAGGACGGGCCGTTCATCAAGCCAGGCGAAAAAGTCTCGACCGATGGCGCCGTCGCCCGGGCCGAGAAACAATTCCTGGCCGATGCCAAGGTGCGCCTCTACGCCACCCCCAAGGGCGACCACCTCCGCGACTTCCTCACCTGCGTCGAATCGCGGAAAAAGCCGTGCACCCACGAGGTCATCGGCGGCCGCACCTCAATCATCTGCTGCCTCATGGACCTGAGCTACACCCACCACGCCAGCATGAAATGGGATCCGGCAACCAACGCCTTCACCGGCGGCACCGGCAACCCGGAGTGGCTCAAAGGCCACTACCGCGGCGACCTGAAACTCTCGTGAGGCCCGCCCCCTCGCAGTGATCGGCCCCGCGGCCGCCACGCGAAGATCCGCTCGCACCCGGACCGGCCAGGGCGAGATTCCTCCATGAACCGATCGATTGTGTCCGGACTCGCCGGGCTTGCCGGAATCACCGGACTTGCGGCCGGCCTCGGTTGGGCCGGGCCGCCGGTGCCAGCCCGCGTGGACGGAAACGCCGTCCTGCGTGCGCCCGCGGGCGCTTCGGAAATCGTCCTGACGACGACCTCGCGCCTCGCCGGAGCCATTCACTCGCTGACGTGGAACGGGCGGGAGTTCATCGACAGCCACGACCACGGCCGGCAGCTCCAGTCGGCCGCCAGTTTTGACTGCGCCCAGACGACCCCGTTCTGGGCCGAACGCTACAACCCGACCGAGGCCGGGTCGCGGGCGGACGGGACCGGCGGGACGTCGTCCAGCCGGCTCCTGAAACTCACGACAACCGGCGCGGGCGCGGCGGGCGGCCCCGAACTGCGCACCCGCTCGCAGCTCGCCTTCTGGCTCGCTCCCGGCGAGGAATCGTTCGGCCGCCCGGCCCTCAACCGCACCGTGCTTTCCGACCACCTGCTCGCCAAACGCGTCCGCCTCGGCCATCAGGACATGTCCCAAGTCATTGAATACGATGTCACTTTTACCCTGCCCGCCGGAGAACGCCACACCCTCGCCCAGTTCGAGGCGCTGACCGGCTACATGCCGCCGGACTTTTCCAAGTTCTGGACGTTCCGCGAGGACACCGGCCGGCTTGAACCACTCGACGACGGTCCCGGCGAACAATCGCACCCGGTCGTGTTTTCCACCGATGACGCCGCCCACGCCATGGGTGTTCTCTCCGCCGCGCCGCCGCCGCCCGGCACCACCGGCCCGCGCTACGGACGCTTCCGCTTCGAAGCCGAAAAGGTCGTGAAATGGAACTGCGTCTTCCGCGCCCACGACGGAGACAACGTCCGCTTCGGAGCATACCCGTTCCGACTTTTCGTTGTCGTCGGCACCCTGGAGGACGTCCGGCAGTCGCTCGCCATTCTCACCCAGCGCCGGAACGCAGCGCCGGAGCGACCACTCCCGGGCGCCGATCAATAACCGTTTCCGGGCCGCGTTGGCCGCCGGCCCGCGCGTCTCCATCCGCCGCGCCCGCCATCTCCGGCGGGAATCTGCTGGCGGCCGGGAGCGGCGCGTGTTTTGGAGAATGCACCATGAAAATTGTCCTGCTTGACGCCCACACCGCCAATCCCGGGGATGTGTCCTGGGCTCCCCTGGAGGCGATCGCTCCCTGCGAGATCCATCCGCGCACGCCCGTGGCGGAAATCGTGGCGCGCTGCGCCGACGCGGAGATCGTCATCACCAACAAGGCGCCGCTGACCCGCGAAACGATTCGCCAGCTTCCCAAGCTGAGCTACATCGGAGTGACCGCCACCGGCACCAACATCGTGGACATCGCGGCGGCGCGCGAACGGGGCATCGTGGTCACCAATGTGCCGGGGTACGGCACCCCGGCCGTGGCTCAGCTGGTGTTCGCCCTGCTGCTTGAGCTCACCCATCACGTCGGGCACCACGCGCACACGGTGCGCGACGGCCGCTGGGCCGCCTGCCCGGACTTCTGCTACTGGGACCACCGCCTGATCGAGCTGAGCGGGCGCACCCTCGGCATCATCGGCTTTGGCGACATCGGCCGCGCCGTCGCGCGCATCGCCCGCGCCTTCGACATGACCGTGCTCGCCGCCAAACGCGAGTGGAGGGAGCCGCCGCCGGACGGCGTCACTCCGGCCGCCACCGACGAGGTCTTCGCCCACAGCGACATCATCACTCTGCACTGCCCGCTGACCGAAGCGACGAAGCACCTCGTCGGCGACCGCACCCTCGGCCTGATGAAGCCGACCGCCTTCCTCATCAATACCGGCCGCGGCCCGCTGGTCGACGAAGCCGCGCTGGCCCGCGCCCTCAACGAAGGCCTGCTCGCCGGTGCCGGCCTCGATGTCCTCAGCGTCGAGCCGCCCGCGCCCGACAACCCGCTGCTTACCGCCAAAAACTGCCTCGTCACCCCGCACCTCGGCTGGGCCACGGTCGAGGCCCGCCAGCGGCTCATCGAGAGCGTCGCCTCCAACCTGCGCGCCTTCCTCGCGGGCGCGCCGGTGAACGTGGCCGGCTGAACCCCGGGCGAGAGCCCCGGCCTGCGCCTGCGGCGCGGCCGCGCGCCGGCCGCTCCATCGCACCGCCGGCACCGCCGACTCCGCCGCCGACGCTCGCCGACGCTGCGGGCCGGCAGTTCCTCTTGAAGAGAGGCCTGGCGCACCCGGCCGGGCCACGCTTTTCACCGGCGCCAGAGCGGGGCACCGCCGGCCGTCCCCCAGCGCCCGGAGCGGCGGGGCAACAGAGCGACGGACACCCTCCCGGACGGCGGCCCCCGGATTATCCCGCGCTCTTTTTCGTCTTGGCGGCCGGTTTCGCATCGCCGCCGGATTTGGCGGCCGGTTTTGATTCGCTCTTCGCGCTGCCGCCGCTGTCAGCGGGCGCGGCGGGCGCGGCGGGCGGTGACGACGCGGCGGACGCGGCGGCGCTGTCCGACTTGGCGGCGGATTTGTAGCCCTCGCTGCGGTAGTCGGTGATGTAGAAGCCGGATCCTTTGAAAATCAGGCCGGCACCGGTCCCGAGCAGCCGTTTGACCCGCCCCTTGCACGTCTTGTCAGGACATCTCGTCAGCGGCTTGTCCTTCATCGATTGAAAGACCTCGAAGGTCTTTTCGCACTTCGCACACACGTAATCGTAGTTCGGCATGGTAGGAATCGGAGGGAAGTGAACATGAGGGGCGGCAGGACCCACGTAAAGGGAAAATTCGGTTGCGGCCGGGAAACTGGGGCGGCATTGTTAGCGTTTGCAAAGTGTTCATTTGGCCTTTCGCCGATGCCCCCCCCAACCGAGTACTTGATTTCAGATCCATGTTTCCTTTGAGCCCCATTCTTTCGATCCTGGTGGTTCTGGCCGCGCTGAGCAGCGCGGTCAGCTGCACCAGCACCGGCCGATCCGCCCGCCCGCCCGGACAGACGGATTACCTGGAAGGGATCTCCGCCCCCTCCCGGCCGTCCCCCGCCAAACCCGCGCAGATGGCCATGGAAGACACCTTCTCGTTCTGGGACGACGATCGCACCGGCGGACCGCCCCGCATCAAACTCGTTATCAGCGAGCAAAAAGCGTACTTCCACCGGGGCGACCACCTGGTCGGGCAGTCGCTCATCGCCACCGGCAAGGACGGCCACCCCACGCCTCTCGGCTCCTTCAAAATCTTCTTCAAGAACGCGGACCACAAATCCAGCGTGTACGGCTGGATCCTCGATGCCGAGGGGAATGTGATCAACAAGGACGCCGACATCCGGGTCCACAAAGTGCCGCCCGGCGGAAAGTTCGACAATTCCAAGATGACTTGGTACAACCAATTTTATCCGGCGATCGGCATGCATGCCGGCTACCTGCCCGGCTACCCGGCGAGCCACGGCTGCGTGCGCATGCCCGAATGGATGGCCAAACATTTCTTCGACGCGGCCCCCCTCGGCACGCCGGTGGAAGTGGTGCGCTGAGCGGCCCCGGACCGGGGCGCGCGCCGTTTCCAATGGCGTATTTCTCGAGGATCCAGGCCGTAATCGCGGGCCATCTGCTCGTACCGCGCCGCCAGCAGATAATCCTGGTAGCGGCTGGCGTGGACCTGCTGGTTCATGTCAATGTCGTCCGGCCTCACCGCGATGATGGAGGTGAATCGGGTGCGCCCCAGGGCCAGGCCCGCCACCGCGTCGAACTCCGGAATCATGCCGCGCCGAAATAGAGGATGCGGCTGCAGTTCTCGCAGAAGGCGAGCCCCTTCTCGCCCTTCACCTGGGTGAAGGTGGTGGGGGTGACCCTCATGTGACAACCGCCGCAGATACCGTGCTCCAGCGGCACCACGGCCGGAGCCTTTTTCTCGAAAACCCGGTCATACCGCGCCAGCAGCGACGGCTCCACCCCGGCGGCCAGCGCCGAGCGTTCGCCCTCGACCTCGGCCACCTGCGCGGTCAGCGCCACATGCCGCTCCTTCATCTGCGCCAGCTCGTCCTGGACTTTGGTGCGGGTGGCGGTCAGCGCGCTGGCGGCCGCCGACGCCGACGCCTTCAGCGTCTCGCCCTTCTCCATCAAGGCCAGCTCACTGTCCTCAAGCCGCGCAATGTCGGCGGCATACCGCTCGATCTCATGCCCGAGGGCGGTGTATTCATCGTTCTTCCGCGTCTCAAACTGCTGCGTCTTCAGCCGCCCGATCGTGGTCCGGCGCGTGTCGATCTCCAGCTGCAGCTTCTGAATGGCCACCTCGTTGTCCGCCGCGGCGCTCTTCGCCGCCAGCAAGGCGGCTTCGTCCCCGGCCAGCCGCCCCTTGGCCCGCGCCGCGTCCTCCGGCAGCCTCCGCAATTCCTCTTTCAGGCGGCGCAGCCGGGTGTCCCGATCCTGCACTATCAACAACGTCTTGATCTCATCGAGCATAAGCACATTCGACACGCGAACGGCGGTCGCGCAAATCCTTTGCCGGCCGCCTTCGATCGCGGCGCCGCACCCGATCCGGGCGGCCGGCTCCGCGACCGGACCACCCCGGGACCCGGACGGCGCGCCGCCCGACCCGCTCACGACGGCCCTGCGGGCTTCCCGGCCAGCCGGGCGGCCAGTCGCTGCCAGAAGGTCGGACGTCGGCGCAGCGCCTGCTTCAGCTCGGCGATCTCGGCCTCCCTGCGGGCCACAGTCTGTTCCAGCTTCAGCGCGGCCTTGCGTTCGGCCATCCAGGCGACCTCGCACTCCCACGCGTTCGATTCAAGAGCCAGCGCGCAGGCGGCCCGAACCTCGTCCTGCCAGCGCCCGCCCTCCGGTCCGTGCAGCCGCTCGAACGCCGCCTGTTGAGGGAGCACGCCGGACGGCACCGGCAGGGTCAGGGCCGGCGGCAGCCGGCCGGGTTCCGCGAACAGGCGCGGCCAGACCCCCTCCTCCTGCGGATCGCCGATACCGGCCGCGGCTTTCCATAACCCGCGGAAATGAAGGAAGCTGACCACCGGAAGATAACAAAACGCACCCTCTCCGGCGTGGCGGAGGATGCGGCTCCACAAATCAAGGTCGCCGCGGCGGTCGAGGGTCGGATCCCACATCCCCACCGTGTCGTGCAGGGCCCGGCGGTACACAAAGGCGTTCGCCGGCATGCGGTTGTGCGTGGTGGCGATGAAGCGGGCGCGGAGGGCGCGGTCGGCCAGGTTGAAAATCGTGGGAATCAGGCGGCCGGCATCGTCGATCCAGGCGGCCGACGAGGATGCCAGGGCCAGGTCCGGGTCGTCGAAGCAGGCGACGAGGCGGGCCCAATGGTCGGTGAACACCAGATTATCGTGGGCGGCAAAGCCGATCAACTCGCCACGGGCCTGCTGCAGCACCAGGTTGCGGTTGGCGTAGCCGAAGCCCGGGGCCTTGGGCAGCGGAAACCAGCGGATGCGTTCATCGGTCCGGCAGGCTTCGGCCATGACCGCCTCCGTTTCCGCTCCACAGCCATCGCCGCACACGAGCAGTTCCCAGTCCTCGAATTCCTGCCGGCGCACCGATGCCATGGCCAGCCGCAGGGTCTCCGGCCGCTCGTGGGTGGGCATAAGCACGCTCAAGCGCATGACCGGTCCTAGTAGCCGCGCAGCTCGGGCGGAATCTGATAGGGAATCAGACCGTTATGCAAGGGAAGCCGGTATTTGTCCGGCTTGGCGTGGTTGTATTGAATGGTCGGGAAATTGACGATGATGGCCTCGTCCTCGCCGAGATTGAGATCGGCATGCCAGACACCGGGCGGAATGACCAGCATACGCCGCCGGCGCTCGCTCATGAAGACCTCAAACACGCGCCCTAACGTTGCGGAATCCTCGCGACCATCGTAGAGCACGGCGAGCATCTCCCCGCGGACCATGCAGTAGCGGTCGCAGTGGTCAAGGTGCAGGGCCCATCCCTTCGCCACCCGGGGCTTCAGCGTCCAGAAATAGCTGAACTCAAAGGGATGATCGAGGTGCTTCCAGCGGGGGTCAAATAACTCGCACACCATGCCCCGGTCGTCGGGATGGCATGGCAGATCGTGAATCTGCGCGCCCACCGGCAGCTTGAAAACCGTCTGGCCCTCCGTCGTGGCCATCGCGCCGTCCTGCATCGAGGCGGCGAGCAGCTCAGAATTACCGGGTGTGTTCATCATAAAATTCACTCAAGATCGATCAATCGCCCGGCAGGGGAATCCGTTCCGGGCCGCCGCACGCCGCCGCACCTCACACCTCAAAGGCCTCCTCGACCAGCTGCTGCTGCTCGCGGGTGTGCACGGCCTTGGACCCGGCCGCGGTGCTGGCGCTGCGGTCGCGGCCGGCGTAGCGCACGTTGGCGCCGCAGCTGAGCTTTTCGAGCCGTGGATAAACAAACCCCCAGGCCCCCATGTTGAGCGGCTCCTCCTGGCACCAGACCCATTTTTTGTTGGCCCGAGGGTAATTGGCGACGATTTCGGAGAGCCGGTCGGCATGGAACGGATAAATCTGCTCAAGCCGGATGATCGCCACGTTGTTGATCTGGTGCTTTTCGCGGTAGTCGAGCAGGTCGTAATACACCTTGCCGGAGCAAAAGATGAGCCGGGTGATGCGGCCGGGCGCGGCAATGAGTCGGTCGTCATCGAGCACCTCGTGGAACCGGGTGTCGCCGGTCAGGTCCGCCGCCGTCGAGACAGCCCGCGGGTCGCGCAGCAGGCTCTTCGGCGTCATGATGATGAGCGGCTTGCGGAACGGCCGCTTCACCTGCCGCCGAAGGAGGTGGAAATACTGGGCCGGCGTGGTGAGGTTGGCGACCTGCATGTTGCCGCCGGCGCAGAGCTGGAGGAAGCGCTCCAGCCGCGCGCTCGAGTGCTCCGGCCCCTGGCCCTCGTAGCCGTGGGGCAGCAGCATGACCAGGCCGCTGGGCTGGCCCCATTTGCTCTCGGCCGCCGCGAGAAACTGGTCGATGATGACCTGCGCGCCATTGGCGAAATCGCCGAACTGCGCCTCCCAGAGGATCAGCATGTTTTTCGCGAGCAGGGAATAGCCGTAGTCGAAGCCCAGCACCGCCGCCTCGCTGAGCAGGGAATTGTACGCGCAGTAGCGGGCCTGGTCGGGCGCAAGGTGCTGCAGCGGACAATGGCGCTCCCGGGTCTCCAGGTCGTAGAGGTAGCTGTGGCGCTGGGAAAAGGTGCCGCGGCGGCTGTCCTGGCCGCTGAGCCGGAGGGCGGTGCCGTCGGTCAGGAGCGAGGCGAAGGCGAGGTGTTCGGCATTGGCCCAGTCGAACGGACCGCCTTCCTCGGCGGCCTTGCGGCGGCGCTCCAGCACCGTGGTGCGGACGCGCGGGTGAACCCGGAATGCGGACGGCACCTCGGTGATCTTCGTACCCAGAGCGCGCAGGCGCTCGGCCGGGATGCCGGTCACGACCGGGTCGTGGGCGTACTCCGGCTGCAGTTCGATGGTGGCATCGGCGAAGCTGCCGCCGCCCTCGCCCCTGGCCTCGATTTCGCGCAGGTCGAGATACTCGTGGTTGAGTGTCTCCTGCACGTCGTTGTAGATGGCATCGAGGCGTTCGACGGTGCTTTCCTTGCGCTCCAGCAGCCGCTGCCGGAAGAGGGTGGCCACGGACGGGTGGGTCTTGATCTTGGCCACCAGATGCGGCTGGGTGAAGGCGGGTTCGTCGCCCTCGTTGTGGCCGTATTTGCGGTAGCAATAGATGTCGAGGATGACATCGCGGTTGAATTTCTGGCGGAACTCCAGCGCCAGTTGGGAGACCAGGAGCACCTCAAGCGGGTGGTCGCCATTGACGTGGAAAACCGGGGCTTCGATCATCTTCGCCACGTCCGTCGCATAGGCCGAGCTGCGGGCGTCGGCGGGCATGGTGGTAAACCCGATCTGGTTGTTGACGATCAGGTGGATCGTCCCCCCGGTGCGGTACCCTTGGAGCTGCGACAGGTTCAGCACCTCGGCCACCGTCCCCTGCCCCGCAAAAGCGGCGTCGCCATGGACCAGCAGCGGCAGCACCTGCCGGCGGTCGGTCATGTCACCCAACGCCCGCTGGCGGGCCCGGGCCTTGCCCTCGACGACGGCGTTGACGGCTTCGAGATGGCTGGGATTGGCGGCGAGGTTGACCACCACCTCGTGCCCGGAAGCGGTGCGCCGGGTGATCTCGTAGCCAAGATGATACTTCACATCGCCGTCGCCGGCGACCAGCACCGGAACGTAGTTTTCGGAAAACTCATGCAGCAGGACCTTCAGCGGCTTCTTCAAAAAGGTGGCGAGGACGCTGAGCCGCCCGCGGTGAGCCATGCCCATCATGATCTCCCGCACGCCCTGAGTCGCGCCCGACTCCAGAATCGACTGCAAGGCGACCACCAGCGACTCGCCGCCTTCGATGCTGAAGCGCTTCTGCCCGACGTATTTCGCGTGCAGGAACTTCTCGAACAACTCGGCCTCGACCAGCCAGCGCAGCACGTTTTCCTTCGCCTCCTGATCGGCTCCGGCCTCGGCCGGACGAGCCTCGATCCGCCCAAGCAGCCAGTCCCGGACCTCGGCGTTCTGAATATGCGCAAACTCGAAGCCGATCCGGTCGCAATAAATCGCGCGCAGCCGCTCGATCATGTCGCCCAGCTTCATCGCCTGGCCGTTTTGGAAAAAATGGGTGGCCACCTCGGCGGCCAGATCCTCGCGGGAAAACCCGAGCGCCTCGGGCGTGAGGGCCGGCTGGACGGGAGCCGCCGCGCTCAGCGGGTCCAACCAGACCGCGGTATGTCCGAGCGCGCGGTAGGTGAAGACGAGGTTGGCCACCTTGGCCCGGAAACTCAGGTCCTCGCTGGAGAGGGTGCCGGAGCGCCCCGCCCCGCCGTCCGCCGGCGCGGCCTCCCCGCGGGGCGGCGGCACCAGCCCGAGCTCAAAACCTTCGAAAAACGCCCCCCAGGTCGCATCGACCGAGCGGGGGTCTTGTTTCCAAAGCGAGTAGGTGTGTTCGAGCAGATCGGCGTTGAGCCGGGCGGAGACCGAGGATGACATGGTGGACGTGGGGAGCCGGAGCGGGTGCAGGGGGTCTGCGTCCGACTATGCGGCCCGGAGACCGGGGCGCGAGCGCATTTTCCAAGGAACGGCGCGGAAGCCGGGGCCCCGGACCGTCCGCCGGCCCTCAAATCCGGGGTGCCGGGCCCGGGAGGATGCGGGAATGATGCTGGTTGACGCGGTTGAGAAACCAATTCCACGTCCGCCCGGGCCGGCCGTTGTCCAGCAGGAAATGCGGGCAGTTTTTGTTCGGCGGCTCCACCCCCTTGCGGGGCCAGTGGTAATGCCCCTTGATGTTGCTGAGCGGAATGCCGCGGGCATACATGAGGAAGGCGGTGAGTTTGGCGGTGTTGTCGATCGTCCGGGCGAGGCTGTTGCCCTTGTGCTCGCACATCTCGATGCCGATCGAATAGTTGTTCCCCGGCCCGTCAAAATCGGCGTGCTCCCCCTGCTCCCGGGTCGGCAGATGCTGCACCGCCAGGCCCGCCTCCACCGTGAAGTGCCACGTCAGAAAACCGATGCGGTTGCCTCCCGGACGACGCCGGGCCTTCAAGGCACCCCGCTTGAGCGCCAGCGCATGCTTCCACGCCCCGGCCGCATAGTTCTGGGTCGAGTGAATGGTGATGTAGCGCGGCCGCATCGGACGGTGCCACTTCCGGCCCGCCGTGCCCGCCGGAATCATCGACTGCGCCATGCCTGTCTCCTTCAGCAATTGCAGGGGGGTCACCTTGCGCTCGACCGGCACCGCCCCCAGCTCCCGATCCCAGCGGTCGGTCCGGGATCGCGAACCCGCGGAAGCGACCAGGCCGCTCTCGCCCCGGGGCCGCGCCGCCACCCCGCCCGACTGCCTCGAGCCGCCGCCCCGGCGGGTGTCGCCCCCCCCGCAGGCCGCCAGCCAGCCAACCATCAGGAGCACGACCAAGCCCGTCACGGCCTTGGTCCGTGCGACGGCACGGAGAGAGGACTTCCAAAACATACTTAACGAAACTAAAGCATTATCCCCTTTCCAATGCAATCAGGAAGACACGCACCCGCCCCGCATCCAGCCCTTGCGCGCGGCGGCGGCCACGGGATGATCGCAGTCATGAAACGGCTTCTTCGTCGCGCCCCCGCGCCCTCCCTCGCCTTCGCGCTGGCCTTTGGCCTCACCGGCCTGACCGCCCAGGCCGGCGACCAGGAGCTGGGGCCGCTGCTGGCCGCGCTCCGCGCCGTCGGCCCCGAAGGAGCCGCCAACGAGGCGGCGGCGGCCGCCTGGAAGGACCTGGCCGGAGCCCCCGCGAGCGCGCTGCCCACCGTCCTCCAGGCGCTTGATGGCGCGAATCCGCTCGCTCAAAACTGGCTCCGAGCCGCGGCCGGCACCATCACCGACCGCGCCCTGGCCGCCGGACAACCGCTCCCGCTCGATGCCCTGACCTCCTTTCTTCAGGACACCACCCATGCCCCGGGAGCCCGCGTGCTCGCCTGGGATGTAATCCGCACCGCGGACGCGCCCCGCGCCGAGGGCCTGACCATGGGGTTCCTCGAGGACCCCGCCGCGGACCTGCGCCGGCCCGGCGTCACCCGCCTGCTCGAGCAAGCCGGAGCCCTGCTCGCCTCCAAACAAAAAGACCAGGCCGCCGACGTGACTGAAAAGGCGTTCCGAGCCGCCCGCGACGAGGACCAGATCACCCTGGCGGTGGACCAGCTCAAGGAACTGGGCCGCTCCCCGGACGTCGCCGGCCACCTCGGCCTCCTGCTGGAGTGGAAGCTGCTCGCCCCCTTTTCCAACGCCCAGCGCACCGGCTTCGACACCCCCTTGCCGCCGGAGGAAAAACTCGACCTCGCGGCCAGCTACCCGCTGCCCGACGGCACCATGATCACCTGGCAGCCGTTCCGCTCGACCGACCTCTACGGCCAGATCGATTTCAACAAACCCTACGGCCTGATCAAGGAGGTCGTTGGCTTCGCCGCCACCACCTACGACGCCCCCGAGGCCCGCGACGCCGAACTCCGCATCGGCACCGGCAACGCCTGGAAGGTCTGGCTCAATGACCGCCTCCTCTTCGGCCGCGACGAATACCATCGCGGCTCCCGGCTGGACCAGTACTCCCTGCCCATCCGCCTCGAAAAAGGCCCCAACACCATCCTCGTCAAACTCTGCCAGAACGAGCAGACCGAGACTTGGACCGTGGACTGGCGCTTCCAGCTCCGCCTCTGCGACAGCACCGGCACCGCGCTGGCCGCCGCCCCGGCCCAATAAGGCCTCTCCTTTGATGCCCACACTCTCACCGGCGCCGATCCCCACCCGCTTTCCACACCCATGCACCGCACCCTGTTCCTTCTCGCCTGCCTCCTGCTGGGCACCGCCCCGGCCCAGGCCGACTGGCTGAATTTCCGCGGCACCGACGGCACGGCACCCTCGGGCCCGGGACCGGGTGCCGCGGTCAAATGGAAAACGGCCCTGCCCGGGCGCGGACTGGGCAGCCCGGTCGTGGTCGGCGACCGCGTTTTCGTGAGCGCGTCGAGCGGACCGCGGCAGCGCCGCCTGCATGTCCTGTGCTTTTCCGCCACCACCGGGGAAAAGCAATGGGAGCGCGTGCTCCAGGCCACCGGCCGGACCATGTGCCACGAAAAAACCGCCGTCGCCGCGCCCAGCATGGCCAGCGACGGCCAGCGCGTCTTCGCCCTGTTTTCCTCGAACGACCTTTTTGCCTTCGACCTCGACGGCAACCTGCTCTGGCTGCGCGGCCTGACGCTCGACTACACCAATGCCTCGAACAGCCTGGGCATGGCCGCCTCACCCCTGATCGTCGGCGGGGTGCTGGTGGTGCCCAGCGAGAACGACAGCGAATCATTCGCGGCCGGCATTGATGTCAAAACCGGCCGCAACCTTTGGAAACTGGACCGCCCCAAACTCGCCAACTGGACGTCGCCGATCGCGCATCAGGGCGCGGCCGTGCTCCAGTCAGGCAAGGGCCTGACGGCGGTCGATCCAATGACCGGGAGTACGCTCTGGGAGTACTCCGACGGAGCCGCCACCATCCCCTCATCGGTCAGCAGCGGCGAGTTGATCTTTGCGCCCAGCCACGGCCTGACCGCCTTGCGGCCGCGTCCGGGCCAGCCCGCCCCCGCCCAGGAGTGGCGCGTCGAGCAGATCAATCCCGGCACCGGCAGCCCGGTCGTGCTCGGCGGCAAGGTGTACGCCATCAACAATGCCGGCGTGCTCAACCAGGCCGACCCGGCCACCGGCGAACGCGGCTGGCGGCTGCGCCTCGACGGCCCGTTCAGCGGCTCGCCCGTGGGTGCCGGCACCCGCCTCTACGCCGTCAGCGAAAAAGGCCTCCTGCAGATCGTCGACACCACGGCCGAGGAGGGCGCCGTCGCCCACACCATCGATTTGGCCGAGACCATCCTGTGCACCCCCTCGCTCTCCAGCGGCGCCCTTTTCGTCCGCAGCGACGCCACTCTCTGGCGCATCGAGTAGCCGCAAAAAGCCGGCCTCCTGACCCGGCTTCCGGGGCGCTCCGCGCTACGGCACGAAGGGCGTGAGCTGCCCCCGGATTTCGCCGCTCCCGGCGAAAGACGTGTGGATGTTGAAATAGGTGGTGCCCGCGGTGGCGGCGTTGATCAGGGCGGCCGGCGCCGGATTGATGGCACCGGTGATCACTCCGGAACGACCGGACGGCGAAGCGAGCGGAACCAGCACCCCGGCGGAGGCATTGACATCGGCAGGGCCGTGAATGTGGGCGTCGGCGGCGTCGCCCTGGAGCCGGTCATACGCCACATAGTACCAAGCTTTCTGCGCTGCCACCTCGATCGAAAGGTAGCCGCCGCCCGTGCCCGACGTGACGACCGGCGTCGGGCGTTCGGCCTCGCCGCTCAGCCTCGCGGTGAAGAGCTGGACCACCTTGGTGGCGCGATCCTGCACGCGGAAGAAGCCGGCCGGTCCAGCCGGTGGCAGAACCAGGCGGCGCCCCGCGGTGGTGACCAGGTCGTTCCAGGCACCCGATCCCAGGCTGCTGGAATGCTGGATCAGGAACGGACCGGTGCCGCCGAGCCACGAAAAGGCCAGGTTCCGGGACCCCTCGACGCCGTCCACCTCCAGGCTCATCGCCGCACCAAACGGCGGCAGCGAAAACATCGTGGTCGAAGCGAAGACGGTGCCGCCCGTTCCCGTGTAGTGCGCCGCGCAAATCAGGCGGTTCATGTTCTGCGCCGTCACCCCGGGCAGGCTGGCAAAGGCGAAAGCATTGGGCGCGGCGTCGCCGTCCTGCGGCCCATCGACCCGCCGCGTGGCCAGATAGACCAGCCCCTGAGGGTAGCCGTCGGGGTAATTCTCATCCGACCGCAGGAGCCCGCCCGGATCGGCCAAGTAAAAATCCACCTCCACCACGATGCGGTCCGGGGCAATGACCATGGACGGGGCCGGCACGCTGCCCTTCACGCTGGCCAGCGAGCTGCTTGGATCCAGGAACGGCCGGTAGTCGTTAAGCGGATCGGCCAGCACATCCACGAAATACCGCTCCAAGGTCAGGGTCGGCTGCAGCGCATTCACCGGCAGATCGCCGTAATTGCCGCTGAACGCATTCCCCCGCATCGAAAGGCGCACCGGCTTCCCGTCGGCGTCGTTGTTGCTGCCGTGAAAGGCGAAAAAGTCCCCCTCGAATCCGCTGAGGTGGTTGGCCTCGGCCGCGTCGGCAAGACCGTCCAGATTCGAGCCGATGCGAAGGGTGGAGTTTTTCCGCATGATGGCCAGCCGGGTGGTGGAGGGCGTCACAAAGGCCGCCTCGCCCCGCGGCCCCGCCCCGAGGTGGTTTCCAGCCATCACCACATCGACGGCGGTGCGCCAAAACTCGAAATAAACCTCGTACTGGACCGGACCGATGACATTGCCCTCATCCTCATCGCTGATCCCGTCCCCGTTGGTGCCAATGATGTTGTTGTGGCCACGGCCGTTTTCGAAACATTCGATCCCACCGCCGTGGAGGTCGATCTGCTCGACCGCCTGATCCCACAGCCGCCCGTCCGGCAGGCAGTTGATGTAATTTCCGGCGACGCGGACGTCGGGGGTCTCGAGGTGGATGGCCAGCAAATTCCCCACCATGACGTTGAATTCACCCCGGTCCCCCACCCCGTCGCCATCCGTCCCGATGATCAGCCCCTCGGACGTGGTGTCCTCATCCCATTTGAAGGACGCCACCGCCGCCCGCGCGCCATGAACGCCCGGTGTCCGGCCGTCGCCGTCAGGCGCGAAGGGCGAGGCCGCCGGATCAAGACCGAACCAGCACCCCTGCACCCGCACATCGGTCGACCCGCCAATCAACGCAATGTCATAAATAAACGGACTTTCCGCCGAATCGTCGCCGGGCACCCCGATGAAGGCAAGGCCCTGGATGCGGGCGTCCGCCGCGTAGAGCAGCGGCAGCACCGCACTCTCGCTGTCCCCGAATCCGTGGTCGCCGTAATCAGCCAGCGAAAACCGGCCGCCTTCGCGCGAATCAATCACGATTTTGAGCACCGTGTTGTGCGGCTGCGTGAGCGGACTGGTGTTCCGCTGCGACCCGGGCTGGCTGTAGCCGTCGATGGTCACACCCGTTTTGTCGAGCAGCGGATAGCCCTCGGGAGGCGTGGGCAGGTAATGCGGACCAGCCCCCGGGATGTTGAACGCGATGCTGTCGCCATTCTCCACCTGCTCGATCGCCTCCTTCAGCGAGAGCACGCCGTCGGCTGCCGTGCTCGTATTGTCGATGGTCGTGACCGTGCGGACGGCCGCGGAAAGCGGAACGGTGGCGGCGAGCAGTCCGCCAACAAGAACAAGGAAACGACGGGGCGGAATCATGGGTGCGGGGTGTTGCCTCCATCTCATAATTTCTGGGAGCGCAACGCAAGCACAAAAGACCACCGCTCCGAAAGTTCCCATTGACCGAAACGCCAAGATTGCAGCAAAATGCTTGAGTTTTGCGACTCATGCGCCTTCCGCCCCTCCTCCTGCATCCGCGACTCTGGTTGCTCAGTTTGTTTGCGGTCAGTTTCCTGGGCCTCGGCCGCTGGTGGTGGAGCCGGGAGCACGGAGTGGAGGCGGCTTTCACCGCTTCGATCCCGGACCGACTGGTGGCGGGGCGCGGCGATGCGGCGGTCCACCCGGAGGCGCGGCTACGGACGAAAGGCACGACCACGGCGTTGGTGGCACTCCAGTTTGAATTGGCTGCGGCCCGCCAGGAACTGGGGTAACGCGTCGTGATCAAGACGTGTAATCAGGGGGTGGAAGATTCGGGATGATCTGTGGAAGGAGCTGGTCGGGGCCCGCTCGGAGTGTGGGTGTGGGCGGACGGCAGGCCGACGGAGCGGAAGCCTTGGAGCCGTAGGGTGGACGGCGATCACAAGGTGCGGGTGTCGCGGTACCTCTGCCCCCGGTGCGGACGGACCTGGAGGGTGATTCCTGCGGGGATGCTGCCCGACCAGGGCAAGCCCTTCGTCAACCACCACGCGCGCATCGTCTGCGCCAACCTCGGCATCCGGCTCCTGCACGCCAAGCCTGACCACGCCTGGTCCAAAGGCAAAGTCGAATTGCGCTTCGATCCCATCCTCATGGACCCTGTGGAAGTCTGGCCCAAGGCCTCCTTCCACGGACTGGCCCGCCCGGCCGACCTCCACCTCAACAGCCAAACCCACAACCGGGGCCACCACGAGGAGCGCTGATCCTTCCCGCGCCAAGCCACCCGTCCCCCCTTGCCATCGACCTCCTCGCCGAAGCCTCCGAGGCCATCCCCAGAACCCTCAACCTCCTCGCCCAATCCGCCTGGTTCATCGCCGCCCGCGCCGCCGCTTCCTCCATCGACCCAGATCACATCCACCAAGCCATCAAACTCGTCCCCTCCGCCCACGCCAAAATCTCCCACCCCTAACCCAATCCTCGCGGCGGCCGCCCGGGCCCTCCACGGCCCGCGCCACCGCCGCCCTTTTTTTGTCCTCCCTCCACGCTCTTAATCCGAATATCCCCGCCCTCTCCGTGACCACCATCCCCAAATCCCCACTCTTTACCCAAATCAAATCTCCCGTGATTATCCCGACGCGCTACAGGACTCTCCAACACGTAACGCTGCACCTCACCAGCACCAGCGCCAACTGAATCCAGTACCACCGGGAGCCAGGTCCCTCGGCCTGCTTCATCCTTCGAACCTTCGGCAGTCACCTCATAGCGCCGCCGCCACAGCGCCAGACTTCCCGCACTCACACCACGCTTGCGGCAGAAGGCCGCCGCGCTTCCATTCCAATCTCCATACTCTCCTACCAATCGTTTCCGTTCTCGCTCAGTGTATCGCTTCATGGACGCCACTCTCCCCGACGTCCTCACTCATCACTATACGCGTTTGCTGACGGGCTTACCATCGAACCCTTTGCGCAGATCCGTCGCTCCCGCCGCCAGGTAGACCTTCGTGGCCGCACTCAACGCGAACATGGCTCGCCCCCTCCAAAGGCCCCTTCACAAAAGTCCCGCCGGCTCCGCCCGCAGGCCTCAAACTCGCACACCAAGCGCCGCCACTCCCGTTCGGTTCGTTTCTTCATGGCCGCAGCCTCGCCCCGAAACATGCCTCCGGCTAGATGGGCAGGTCAGACGCTTACTATAAGTTGGTGATACATTGTATTGAGCTTCTGTCGTGAGGAAACGCATATGGAAAGAGTACGGTACGATTATCATTTCACCTCCATTTCCAAAGCAAAACAAGAAGATTAGTACTCCATGGCAAAACACCAGGGTTTCCTATCTTAGTGATGTAAGTTGTTAACAGCGTATTGCGTTGAAGGCGGCGATTGAGTTGTGGGCGAAGTGTTCTGTGGCGAGAGTGACGCTGGAGAAGCCCGAGGCGTGCACGAGAGCGAGCAGTGAAGTTCGTAGCAGGGCGAGAGCGCAGGCGATGGCTGGCAGGCGGCAGCGAGCACGGTCCTCGGCGAGCACAGCGTCACGGGGCCAGTGGACCTTGTTTTCCACGCTCCAGTGTTTTCTGATGAGGCGCGCCATGGTGTGGCGGCTTGCCTCATCGGCGTCCCTGCTGCCAATGAAGAGGCGACAACCGGGGATATCGGGACGACGGCCCTTTTTGTCGCGAACGTTGCGTACCAGACAGGCGACCTGGCGGGCGTGAGGCAGTGCGAGGGAGGCTAGATTGGGGAGTTGGGGAACGGTGCGTGACCCTGGGGCAGCGGGGCCGAGCGGATCGAGTCGGAGAAGATCGAATGTGGCAATGGAACGGAAGATGAGTGTTCCATTGCGCGTTTCCGTGGTCAGGTCAAAAAGGGGGCGGCTTCGAGAGTCTCCGCGGCGGCGGCGGCCAATTTGGGCTGATTGCCCTTGAGGGAGATGAGGTAATCGCCGCCCTTTTCTGAGCAAATGAGATGAGCGTTTTCCGGATTGGCGCGTCGGCCGTGACGGTGGCATTGAGCAAAACCGTACTTTCACGGCGCAGGAGGCGGCGGGAGGCTTCTTGTTCGCCGCCGATCTGAGTGGTGGCGGCCAGTGCCACCGGGACGCCGTTTGCGGCATCGCAGAGCGTGACGATATGGCCCAGGGTTTTACGTTCGTATCCGTACTTCTCCCGCCACTGACCCAGCAGCGCCTCCACCGCCTTCGCCAGCGCCTTGCTCGCCAGATTCGGACTGCGGTCAC